>Ga0209172_10001237_pt1 | contig 56615 bp, 46 predicted proteins | sample LarsenN4metaG_FD_184113 | JGI IMG/M metagenome (GOLD analysis project Ga0209172, IMG submission 184113) | Hot spring sediment bacterial and archeal communities from British Columbia, Canada, to study Microbial Dark Matter (Phase II) - Larsen... ...
CTTCCACGAACCGGTCCAGGATCTTCCCCTTCTCCCGCTTCCGAGCTCTCCGATACCCCGCCGCAAACGCCTTCGTCACCGCACGCCTTTCGCCCATCGTCAGCCTCATCCTGGAGCACCCCTCCTTTCGGGGGCGGCGCCCCTCCACTTGTTTACTTCCTTTCGGCAAGATTCTTACGTGAGGCAACGAATCCATTTCGGAAAGAAATTAGCTGAGGCAAGTCGCCGCGTTGTGGATTTCTCCCTGGAAGGGTATAATTACGAGTTCATTAGGAGTGAGGTGTATGCAGAGGGATCGCTTCCAGGAAATACGCGAGGCCTTCGCCCGGGATATCGCGGGGGCGGCCACGGAGGCGGAGGTCCTCGAAGTCAAGGGGCGCTACCTGGGCAAGAAGCGGGGGATCCTGCCGGACCTGCTTTCGGCGCTGAAGACGGTGCCCCCCGAGGACCGGCGCGAATACGGGCAGGCAGTCAACGCCCTCAAGGGCGAGCTGGAGGCCTCCGTCGAAGAGGCCGTGCGGCGGCTGGCCTCGGCGCGCAGGGCGCCGCCCGCCGTGGACCTTACTCTCCCCGGGCTTCCGCCCGACGTCGGGCGCATCCATCCCATCACGCGGGTGCGAAGGGAGATCGAGGAGATCTTCATCTCCATGGGATACGCCGTGGCCACTGGGCCCGAGGTGGAAGACGCGTACCACAATTTCGAGGCTCTCAACACGCCCGCCGACCACCCCAGCCGGGACATTCAGGATACCTTCTACCTGGAGGGCGGGCTCCTCCTGCGGACCCATACGTCTCCCGTCCAGATTCGCACCATGGAAGCCCGGCGCCCCCCCATCAAGGTCATCGCCCCGGGCCGCGTCTTTCGGCGGGACGACGACGCCAGCCACTCCCCCATGTTCTGCCAGGTGGAGGGTCTCCTCGTGGACAGGGGGGTCACCATGGCCCACCTCAAGGGGACCCTGGACCATTTCTACCGAAGGCTTTTCCGAAAGGACGTCACGGTCCGCTTCCGGCCCTCGTTCTTCCCCTTCACCGAGCCCTCCGCCGAAACGGACCTCACGTGTGTGCTGTGCTCGGGCCGGGGCTGTCCCGTGTGCAAACGGACCGGCTGGCTGGAAGTGGGCGGCTGCGGGATGGTGGACCCCGCCGTCTTCGGCTTCGTGGGGATCGACCCCGAGGAGTACACGGGTTTCGCCTTCGGGTTGGGGATCGACCGGATGGCCATGCTGAAGTACGGGATCGACCACATCCGCCACTTCTACGAGAACGACGCGCGCTTCCTGGAGCAATTCTGAGGCCCCCATGCGATTCCCCCTGAGCTGGATCGGCGAATATGTGGACCTCCCCGGCGACCCGGCCGTGGCCGCCGAGGCCTTCACGCTCTCCGGGAGCGAGGTGGAGGGGATGGATTCGGCGGAAGGCGAGACGGTGTGCGAGTTCGGGATCACGGTCAACCGGCCCGACTGCATGAACGCCTTCGGCTTGGCCCGCGAGGCGTCGGTCCTCTTCGGGCGGCCCCTGAATCCTCCGCCGGCGGACTGCCCTGAGGAAGGTCCACCCATCCAGGATTTGACCTCGGTCACGGTGGAGGCCCCGGACCTGTGCCCCCGCTACGCGGCGCGCGTGATCGTGGGCGCCCGGGTGGGGCAGAGCCCGCCGTGGATGCAGAAGCGGCTCCTCCAGTGCGGCTTGAGGCCCATCAACGCCGTGGTGGACGCCACGAACTACGTGCTCCTGGAGCTCGGCCACCCGCTCCACGCCTTCGACCTGGACCGCCTGGAGGGGCGGCGCATCGTGGTTCGCCGGGCCGTCGAAGGGGAAAAGATCACGACGCTGGACGGCGTGGAAAGAACCCTCGGCGTTGACCACCTCGTGATCGCCGACGCCAGGAGGCCCGTGGCCCTCGCTGGCGTCATGGGCGGGGAGGACACGGGGGTGACTCCGGTTACACGGGACGTCCTTCTGGAGGGAGCCGTTTTCGATCCCGTCAACGTCCGCTGGACGAGCAAGAGGATGGCCCTCCACACCGACGCCTCCCACCGCTTCGAGCGGGGCGTGGACTGGCGGGGGCCGGAGACGGCCCTCGACCGGTGCGCCCGATTGATCCTGGAAATCTGCGGGGGGAAGCTGGCGAAGGGACGAGTGGATGTGGCCGCCCAGGCCCCCGTTCGTCCCCCGGTCCGCCTGCGCCACGCCCGCCTGGAGGCCCTCGTGGGGATCCGTGTCCCCCCCAGGCGCTGCGAGGAGATTCTGCGGTGCCTCGGCTTCGGCGTGGAGAGGGTCGATGAGCTCGCGGGCGTCGTCTGGGAGGTCTCCGTGCCATCCTTCCGGGTGGACGTCTCCCGCGAAGCGGATCTGATCGAGGAAGTGGTGCGGATTCGGGGGCTTTCGGACCTGCCGTCCGATCTGCCCCAGAGGGTGGATCCCGTGGGCGGGCGCCCGGCCGAGCTATTGCTCGAGGAGCGCTTGAGGGACGCCTTCTCCGCCGCCGGTTTTCGCGAGGTCGTTCACATGTCCATGACCGATCCCGCGCTGGAGGCCGCCGTGGGGGAGGGACCGGCCAGGGGGCTCGCCAATCCGCTCAGCCCCCAGGCCTCGGTCCTGAGGACGACCCTCCTGGGCCCCCTGTGCGCCGCCGTCGCCCGGAACCGGGCCCGGGGCCAGAGGCGTCTCGCCCTCTTCGAGGTCGGCCGAGTCTACCTGGAGGGAGAAAACGGCCTCCGGGAGCGGCCGAGGGCGGCGGCGGTCCTCTACGCGGACGATCCGCCGGTCCGGTGGGGCGAGCCGGAGCCCCCCGGTCTTCTGCACCTGAAGGGCCGCGTGGAGACCGTCCTGAACAGGCTGGGTTTCCGCGTCTCCTTCGTCGAGGAGGAGGGGGCGCCCTTCCATCCGGGCCTCCGCCTGACCGTCCTCTGCGAAGGCCGTCCCGTTGGGCGTCTGGGTTCGCTCTCTGGTGAAGCCCTCGAGGCCGTGGGGATCAAGAGCGGGGCGCTCCACGCCGCGGAACTGAATCTGGACGGATTCGGGGAATCCCTTCCGGATCCGTCCTTCCACCCCTTCTCGCGCTTCCCGGCCGTCATCAGGGACTTCACCTTCCTGCTGGAGTCCGGGATCCCCTGGGGCCGTGTCGAGTCCCTCCTCCTGGCCCTGGACCTGCCGCTGCTCTCCCAGGTGCGCTTCGTGGACGCCTACGAGGGCAAGGGCATTCCACCGGGGAGGAAGGCGGTGACCTTCTCGCTGGTTTTCCAATCCATGGATCGGACCCTGTCCGACGCGGATGTCGCGCCCGTGCCCGACCGGGTGGCGGGCGCCCTGCAGGAGGCCTTCGGGGCCGTCCTGCGCTAGGAGACAGCCATGCTTTTCGAAGGCGACGTGAAGGATCTTTCTCCAGAGCTCTTCGACCGGCTCAAAGAGAGGGCCAGGGAAGTGGCCCGGGTGTTGAGGGAGTCCAGGGACGCCAACCGCAAGCTCCAGGAGGAGAACGCGGCCCTGAAGGACGAGGCCGAGAAGCTCCGTCAGCAGGTCCGGTTCTTCGAGAAGGAGCGCCAGGAACTGAAGGCGGTCGTCGAGGAACTCCTCCAGGAGTTCGAGGCGGTATGACCATGAACCCCCAGGGGGACCACCTCGTCGAACTGGACATCCTGGGCCAGACCTTTCAGGTCAGGGTCCACGGTTCGCCGGAGAGGGCGCAACGGGTCGGCGGCACGGTCGACGAGACCATGCGCAAGATCCAGAAGGAGACGCGGCTCACGGACATGACCAAGATCGCCATCCTGGCCGCGCTAAACCTCGCTGACCGCCTGCTCGCCATCGAGGCTTCGAGAAAGGCCTACGAGGAGCGGGTGGAGGACGCCTCCAAGCAGGTCTCGGAGGTCCTCGAGGAAGCACTCCGCTGATCCAGCCCCGGGTCCCCCTTTCTGAATAGAAGGGGAGGCAGACGTGACGCTCACCATCGTCCTTTCCCTCCTGGCCTTTCTGCTTGGGGCCGGGATCGTGGCAGGCATCGTGGTCCTGCAGCGCCGGAGCGAGGTGCGGCAGGCCCAGTCCGAAGCCTCCCTGATCCTGAGCCGAGCCAGGCGGGAGGCGGAGAAGATACGCGCGGACGCCGAACTGGCCGCCAAGGAGCGGCTACTGGCCAAGGACCAGGCCCACGAAAAAGAGTGGAAGGCCAAGCGCAAGGAACTCTCCAAGCTCGAGTCCGAACTGGCCGCGAGGGAGCAGCAGAACGACCGCCTGCAGAACCAGATCAAGGAGCGCCAGAACGAGTTGGCGGCTCGGGAGAAGAAGCTCGCCCAGCGCGAGGAGATCGTGGACAAGGAGAAGCGTGAGGCCGAGGCGCTTCTCAAGTCCCAGCGGTCCAAGCTCGAGGAGATCGCGGGGCTCTCCACGACGGACGCCAAGGCCGAATTGATGCGCCAGCTGGAGTACGACGCCCGGAAGGACGCCACCCGGATCATCAAGAAGGTGGAGGAGAACGCCCGCGACCGGGCCAAGACGCTGGCCCGGATCATCACGACCCAGGCCGTGGAGAAGATCGTCCCCTTCCTTCCCCTCGAGGGCGCCGTGGCGGTGGTTCGCCTGCCCAACGAGGAGATGAAAGGGCGCGTCATCGGGCGGGAAGGGCGGAACATCCGGGCCTTCGAGCGGGTGACGGGCGTGGACGTGATCGTGGACGACACGCCCGAGATCATCATGCTGGCGTGCCACAACCCCTGGAGGAGGGAGCTGGCCAAGGCCACCCTCGAGGCGCTCGTGGAGGACGGCCGGATCCACCCGGCCCGCATCGAGGAGTTCTACGAGAAGTGCCGGGACAAGTTCGAGGAGTCCATCGTCGGTTACGGGCGGGACGCCCTCTTCCACCTGGGAATCCCCGCCATGCACGAGCACCTCGTCCAGCTCGTGGGACGGATGCGGCTGAGGATGTCCCAGGGCCAGAACCTGCTCGAGCACTCCCTCGAGACGGCCAAAATCGCGGCCTACATGGCCCAGGCCCTTGGGCTCAACGTGGACGTCGTGAAGCGCGCCGGGATCCTCCACGAAGTGGGGCACATCGAGGAGCACACCGACGACACCCACCCGACCCTCGTCGCCGCCCAGCTGGCCAAGCGATTCGGAGAATCTCCCGCGGTGGCGGCCTGCATCGCCCACCTCCACCCCGACAATCCGTCCATGCTCCCCGAGGCCCATCTCCTGGAGGCGGCGGAGAACCTCGCCCTGACGGCGCCCGGCGTGCAAAAGCAGGGCCTCGAGCGGTACGTGGAGCACATGGAGCAGCTCGAAGCCCTCGTGAGGGGCTTCAAGGGGGTCCGGACGGCCTACGCCATGAAGGCCGGCCGGGAGATCCTGGTGCTCGTGGACGCGGCCCAGGTGGACGACGAGTACACCCTCTGGCTCGCCAAGGACGTGGCGGAGCGCATCGAGAGGGAGGTTCGGTTCACGGGCCAGGTGAAGGTGCAGGTCGTTCGGGAGACTCGCCACGTGGGGTACGCCACGTGAGTCGGGGAAGCCGTCGGGATGAAGGAGGTCCGGGAGGGTGAGAGTCCTCTTCATCGGCGACGTCGTGGGCCGTCCGGGACGGCACGCGGTCCGGGCCCTTCTGCCCGGCCTGCGCCAGCGGTACGCCCCGGAAGCGGTGGTGGCCAACTGCGAGAACGCCGCCGGAGGCTTCGGCCTCACGCGAAAGGTCTTCGACGAGCTGAGGGGATTCGGCATCCAGGTCCTCACGTCGGGAAATCACATCTGGGACAAGAAGGAGGCCCTGGGGTTTCTCGGAGACGAGGAGCACCTTCTCCGCCCGGCCAACTACCCTCCGCCCGTTCCGGGGCACGGCCATTGCCGGCTCGGCCTCGCCGACGGTCGGGCCCTGTGGGTTCTGAACCTGCAGGGGCGCGTCCTGATGCCCCCGGTGGATTGTCCCTTTCGCAAGGCCGACCAGATCCTGGCGGGCCTCCCCGCCGGGGAGCGCTGCATCCTCGTGGACATCCACGCGGAGGCCACCAGCGAGAAGCGGGCCATGGGCTTCTACCTCGACGGCCGGGCGAGCGTGGTGGTAGGGAGCCACACCCACGTGCCCACGGCGGATGCGGAGATCCTTCCGGGCGGGACGGGCTATCTGACGGACGCTGGCATGACCGGCCCTTATGCCTCGGTCATCGGCATGGAGGTTTCGGACTCCACCGAGCGCATCCTGACGGGGATTCCCCGGATCCTCAACGTCGCCAAGGGCGATCCCAGGCTGGGGGGCCTGTTCGCGGATCTCGACGACGACACGGGCCGTTGCCGGGACCTGGAGAGTTTCGTCCTCAAGGCCTAGTTCGATTCCAGCGGAGGGGAGGAGGCCATGGACTCCCTCACCTTTTACCGCGCCGGAGGAAGCCACCACCTCGTGGCTCTCCAGCGCTTCCCGCTCCCTCCTCCCGAGGTCTTTCCCCTGTTCGCGGACGCGTCCAACCTGGAACCCATGACGCCCGGCTGGCTCCGGTTTCGGATTCGGACGGAGATGCCCATCTTCATGGGAGCGGGGACCCTCATCGAGTACCGTCTGCGGTTGTGGGGGGTGCCGGTCCGGTGGAAGACGCTCATCGCCAAATGGGACCCCCCCCGCTCCTTCGTGGACGAGCAGATCCGCGGGCCTTACGCCGAATGGGTCCACGTCCACACCTTCACGGAGAAAGACGGGGGGACGCTCATGGAGGACCACGTCCGCTACCGCCTCCCGCTCGGATGGGCGGGGCGCCTGGCGCACCCCGTCGTCCGGGATCGCCTGCGCCGGATCTTCCTTCATCGGAGGGCCGTCGTGGCGGACCTGCTGGAGCCGGGCGGGAGGCAGGCCGGAGTCTCGCTGGGACCGGAGGCACGGTGAAAGGGTAAGCCGGGAATCCCCTCCCGGGGGGCCGGGACGCCCTGGAACGTCCCTGCCTGCGCCGGCGGGCCCGCGGAAGTGGTATCTTCAACGGGGGGTGCGGATGTGACCGGCTGGGACGTGGCGATCGCGGTCGTGGGGCTGGTCCTTGTAGTGGAGGGCCTCGTCAAGGGGGTAGTGCGCCTGCTCTTCGGACTGGCGGGCCTCGTCCTGGGGTACCTCTACGCGGGATTCGTCGCGCCTCCGGCGTCCCGCTTCCTCACCTTCCTGCCCGAAGGAGCGAGGCATCCCGTCGCCCTGTTGACCGGTTTCGTTTTGATCCTGGGCGCGTGCGTGGCCGCCGGAGTCCTCGTGACCTTCCTCTTGAAGCAGGCGGGCCTTTCCGGCCTGAACCGGCTGGCCGGAGTGGCCGCCGGGCTCCTGATCACCATCTACCTTGCGGGCGGCGCGGTGCGCTTCGCCAAGGGGATCTCGCCGCGCCTCGGAGAATCCGTTTCCAGCGGTCCCGTGATGCGGACCCTTTCCTCCCTCGCCCTGGGGCTGGACGTCCTCCTTCCCGACGTGCCCGTGCCGTCCCGGCCCCCCGTGCCTCCGACCGCCCCTCCTGATCCCCAGGGAGCGCCCGCATGACTTCCACCTGGCTTCTCCTCGCCCTCTCCCTGGCGCTGGCGGCCGCCGGCGTCGCGCTGGTCCTGCTGATCGCGCGCCTGTCCCGCCTCGACCGGCTCCGGGAGGAGACCGAACGGCTGCGGTCGGAGCTGGGCCTCCGTGTGGAGGGCCTGGACCGGCGCGGTGCGGATCTGCAGGGACTCCTCCTGCAGGAGCTTTCCGAAACCCGGAGGGCCCTTGGGGAGCGCCTCGGGACCCAGGAGGCGGTCCTGAGGGACCAGATGGCGAGCCAGAGCCAGGCCATGCAAGGCCAGACCGGCATCCTCCAGAAGCACATGGAAGGGACCCAGGCCACCCTGTCCCAGGTGAACGAGAAGATGGGCATGCTCCACCAGGCCTCGCTTCGCATGGTGGAACTGGGAAAGGAGATCGACGAACTCCAGGGCCTGCTCAAGGCGCCCAAAGCGCGCGGCGAGCTGGGTGAACTCGGACTCGAGATGATTCTCGGGGACATGTTTCCCAAGGAGCGCATTGCCTACCAGCACGCTTTCCGCGACGGGAAGCGGGTGGACGCCGCCGTCCGGCTCGAGGGGGGCCTGCTCCCCATCGACGCCAAGTTCCCCGTGGAGGATTTCCTCCGGTACGTCAACGCCCCCGAGGAGGAGCGGCCCCGCGCGCGGCGGGAGTTCCTGAAGAACGTCCGGAAGAAGATCGAGGACATCTCCCGCCTGTACGTGCGCCCCGGGGAGGGGACCCTTCCCTTCGCCCTCATGTACCTCCCCTCCGAGGCCCTCTACTACGAGGCCTTCGTGGCGCGCGGACCGGAGGAGGAGGACCTGTGGAAGGCGGCTTTCGAGAAGAGCGTCCTTCCGCTCTCGCCGGGGACCATGGCCGCCTACCTGAAGACCGTGGCCATGGGGTTGAGGGCCGTCGCCGTGGAACGGAACGCCCGCGAGGTCCTCGCTCTCCTGGGCTCCCTGGACCGGGACATGGGGGCCTTCCAGCGCGACTTCGCGACGCTGGGCACGCACCTCGGAAACGCGTCGAAGGGCTTCGAGCGCGCCGCGCAGGATCTCCAGAAACTGGCCGACCGACTCGGCAAGGCCCGAGAAATCGGCCAGCCGGACGAGGGCGCGGACCCATCCTGAATCCTGGACTTTCCGGCGCCCTTTTTCGGGCTCGGACCATGCGCTAAAATGGCCAACGCCTGGATAGGGGGGACCGCTTTGCGCATCGCCGTGACCTCCATGGACAAGAGCCTGGACGGGCCCGTATCGAAGCGGTTCGGCCGCTCCCACTACGTCTTCCTGGCCGACACGGACACGCGCCTCGTGCGCATCATCGACAACCGGGCCTTCGCCTCCCTCGGCCTCGGCGCCGGCGCCAAGACCGCCGAAATGCTCGCCGGACTCGGCGTGGCGTGGGTCGCTACGGGAGAGATCGGCAGCGAGTCTTTCCAGATTCTTCAGAACAGCGGAGTCCACGTCGCCACCTGCGTTTCGGCCACCTGCCGGGAGGCCCTGGACCGCCTGGAGGCCGGCGGGGTGGAGCCCGCCAAGGGGCCGACGGACCCGAGCGGGTGTCAGGTTCCCTGCACCGATTGAAAGGGCCATCCCGTCGCGCCCTTTTCCAAGGAGACCGCCCCATGACGGACGTCGACGCCCTCTGTGTGAACACGCTCCGGACCCTCTCCGTGGACCAGGTGGAGCGGGCCAAGTCCGGCCATCCGGGCATGCCGCTCGGCGCCGCCCCCATGGCCTATGTCCTGTGGGACCGGTTCTTGAAGCATGACCCTACCGATCCCGCCTGGCCCGACCGAGATCGCTTTATCCTATCGGCCGGCCACGGATCGGCCCTCCTCTACGCCCTCCTGCACCTGTACGGGTACGACCTTCCCCTGGAGGAGTTGAAGCGCTTTCGGCAGTGGGGCTCCCGCACGCCGGGGCACCCCGAGTACGGCCATGTCCCCGGGGTGGAGGCGACCACGGGGCCGCTCGGCCAGGGCTTCGCCATGGGCGTGGGGATGGCCATCGCCGAGGCGCACCTGGCGGCGGTCTATAACCGACCCGGGCACACGGTGGTGGACCACTTCACCTACGCCATCGTTTCCGACGGGGACCTCATGGAGGGCGCCTCTCACGAAGCCGCCTCCCTGGCGGGCACGCTCGGCCTGGGCAAAATCGTCTACCTCTACGACTCGAACCGGATCTCCATCGAAGGGTCCACCGACCTGGCCTTCACGGAGGACGTGGGTCGGCGCTTCGAGGCCTACGGGTGGCAGGTCCTTCGGGTGGAGGACGGTAACGACCTGGGCGCCATCGAATCGGCCATCGCCGCGGCAAGACAGGAGCGAGGGAAGCCTTCCCTCGTCATGGTCCGCACGCACATCGGCTACGGAAGTCCGAAGCAGGATTCGGCGGCCTCCCACGGCGAGCCGCTGGGGGTGGAAGCGGCGAAGTCCACGAAGCGAGCCCTCGGATGGCCGGAGGATGCCTCCTTTCACGTTCCCGGCGACGTTTCGGCCCACTGCCGCGAAACCCTCCGCAGGGGTGCCCGGTCCCGCGAGGTCTGGCGGGCGGCCATGGAGACCTACCGGGCGGCCTATCCCGGTCCCTCCGCCGAGCTCGAAGCCCGCCTGGCCGGAACGCTCCCGGACGGGTGGGAGGCCGCCCTACCTGTCTTTCGTCCCGGCGAGGGGGCCCAGGCCACGCGGACCGCGTCGGGCGCCGTCCTCAACGCCCTCGCCGCCGCCGTTCCAGCCCTCATGGGGGGATCCGCCGATCTCGCCCCTTCGACCAAGACCCTCCTCAAGGGATCCTTGGACTTCTCGGCCTCCCACCCCGAGGGACGAAACCTCCGCTTCGGAGTCCGGGAGCTGGCCATGGGGGCCGCCGTCAACGGAATGGCCCTCCACGGAGGGGTCCTTCCCTACGGCGCCACCTTCCTCGTCTTCTGCGACTTCGCCCGCCCGGCCCTGCGTCTGGCCGCGCTCATGGGGACCCACGCCGTCTTCGTCTTCACCCACGACTCCATCGGCGTCGGCGAGGACGGCCCCACCCACCAGCCCATCGAACACCTCCTGAGCCTGAGGGCCATCCCGGGGTTGAGGGTTCTTCGGCCCGCCGACGCCAACGAGACGGCCCAGGCCTGGCGGATGGCCCTGAGGGGGCCCGGTCCCACGGTCCTGGCCCTCACGCGCCAGAACCTGCCCGTTCTCGATCCCGAGTCCGCTCCCATGGCCTCGGGCTTCGAACGCGGCGGGTACGTCCTGCGCGAGGCGGAAGGGGGGGCGCCACAGGTGGTGCTGGCCGGGACGGGATCGGAGGTTCACGCCGTCCTGGCCGCCCGGGACCTTCTCGGTCGCCGCGGGATCCGCGCCCGCGTGGTCTCTCTTCCCTGTGTGGAGACCTTTCTCGCCCAACCCGAGGCCTACCGGCGGGAGGTCCTTCCGCCCTCCCTACCGTGCCTCGCCGCCGAGGCGGGCGTGACCCGCGGGTGGCGAGAAGTGGTCGGGGACCGAGGGGATGTGATCGGAGTGGACCGGTTCGGCGCCTCGGCGCCGGGAGAAGAGGTGTTCCGGCACCTGGGCCTCACGCCCGAAGCCATCGCCGAGAGGGCCGTTTCCCTCCTCGCTTCGAAGAACTAGGCAGGCTGCGACGATGCGCCGTCCGTCGGCCCGGGCTCAGGACCGCCCTGCCCTGAAGAGATTGCAGGTCATCCCGGGGGTCGGTCCCTCCGTGGCCCAGGACCTCTTGGATCTGGGGATCCGGTCGCCCGAAGATCTCGCCGGCAGGGACCCCGAGGCCCTCTACCAGGAGCTGTGCGGGATTCGAAGGTGCCGCCTGGACCGATGCATGCTCTACGTCCTTCGCTGCGCCGTGTACTTCGCCTCGGAGCCGGATCCAGACCCCGAACGCCTCAAATGGTGGTCCTGGAAGGATGGCGCGGGCCGGGGTTGACGACAGAGAGGCGGGAAGGCACATTCTAAGGGGCCGGGACGGACGGGCCGTCCCGCAGGGAGGTGACGGCGTGACGAAAGTGATTCACCTGGTCGTGCGCCTGAAGTGCCCGCCGGACCGCGCCTTCGCCCTGTTCACCGAAAACGACCTCCTGGAGACCTGGTTGACCCGCCACGCCGAGGTCCAGCCCTACGCGGGCGGCAAGTTCGAGCTCTTCTGGGACCCGTACGACCGCGAAAACGACTGCACCTTCGGGTGTCGAATCACGGCCTCCGCGCCCGGGAGGCTCCTCGCCTTCGACTGGAAGGGTCCCAAGCAATTCCGAAACGTCATGAACGGTTGCGATCCGCTGACCCACGTGACGGTGACCTTTCACGCCTGCGGGGAAGCCGGAGGGCCCGAGTGCACGGAAGTCCATCTCGTCCACTCCGGATGGGGACGCTCCCCCGAGTGGGTGGAGGCGCGGGTCTGGACCGAAATCGCTTGGGGACGAGCTCTGCAAGGCCTTCGCGAAACCCTGGAGAAAGCCTGACATGGCGGCGCGTATGACCGTGGAAATGGGGGACATCACGCTCCAGACCACGGACGCCGTCGTCAATGCCGCGAATCCGACCCTGCTCGGGGGAGGGGGCGTGGACGGGGCCATTCACCGGGCCGCGGGCCCCGGGCTGCTGGAGGAATGCCGGGGGCTCGGCGGGTGCGAAACGGGCCGGGCGGTGATCACCGGCGGATACGGCCTCAAGGCCCGGTTCGTCCTCCACACGGTGGGTCCCGTCTGGAGGGGCGGGCGGGAGGGGGAGGAGCAGGCTCTGGCCTCCTGTTACCGCAGTTGCCTGACCCTGGCCGCGGAGCGGGGGCTCAAGTCCGTGGCCTTCCCCGCCATCAGCACGGGCGCGTACGGCTATCCTCCCCGCGAGGCCTGCCGGGTCGCCCTGGAGACCACGTCGGAGTTCCTCGCCCGGAACGGCCTGCCCGAACGCGTGGTCTTCGTCTGCTTCGGCCGGAGCGACTACGACCTGTACCGCGCCACGGCGGACGAGATGGGACTCTCCCTGTAGAGGGAGACGAAAGGGATGCTCTGTTGAGGCTCCGAGGAATCTGCCTGGGCCTTCTCTTCTGCCTCGCCCCCGCGGCCCTCGGCGACCCGGCCCGGCGGGACGCATTCTTCCCCTCGCGGTTTCAGGGGAGGGAGGCCAGGGCTCACAAGCCCTGGCCGGCCCTGGATCCTTCTCGTTTGAGGCTGCGCTCCGAGAGCGCCCTGGTGGCCGACTCGGCCACGGGCCGCATCTTGTTTGAGAAGGACCCGGACCGGGTGCGACCCGTGGCTTCCCTGACCAAGATCATGACCGCCATGGTTCTGCTCGATTCCCACCTTCCCCTCGCGGAGCCGATCCTCATCGAGGAGAGCGACGTGGATCGGCTCAAGCAGTCGGCTTCCCACCTGCCCGTCGGATGGGTGCTCACGCGCGGCGAACTCCTGCGTATCGCCCTCACGGCTTCGGACAACCGTGCCGCCCACGCGCTGGCGAGGACCTACCCGGGCGGAACGGCGGCGTTCGTGGCCGCCATGAACCGGAAGGCCGCCGAGCTTGGCATGGCGCACACCCGGTATGTGGATCCGACGGGTCTCGATCCGCGCAACGTATCCACGGCGAGGGACCTGCTCCGGCTGGCCGAAGCGGCCTGGCGGTACGGGAGCCTCTGTGACATGTCCACGGCCCCCCAACTGGAGGTGATTTCGCGGACCTCCGGCAGGGTCCGCTTTTTTGGCAACTCAAATGGTCTGGTTCACGACGGGACCTGGTCCATCGGACTGACCAAGACCGGGTACATTGCCGAATCGGGCTATTGCCTTCTGATGAGGGCCCGCATCGGGGACCGCCCCTTCACCTTCGTTTTTCTCGGTGCGGCCGGGAAGGACTCCCGTCTCGGCGACGCCCGCCGGACCCGCTCCTGGCTCCTGGGGGAGGCCGGAGGGGCCGACGGGCGCTCCGGTTCGGTCGCCATCGGTGCGGGAGGTCTGGCCGGAAAGAGCCGGGGCCCCGAGGCGCTTCCCCGCGGGGGGTGAACCCTACGCGAGGGAGATCCGAAGGGGGCCTTCTTCGAAACGCCCCACCCTCCAACACGCCTGCCCTCTGGATTTGCACTCCGACTCGAAGACCTCCCGGCGCTCCGGGGGCACCGCGAGCAGGAGGCCGCCGGACGTCTGGGCGTCGGCGGCCATGAGGACCTGATGGGGCTTCAGGCGGTCGGATGGAATCAGAAAGGGGGACACCATGGCCAGATTGGACCGGGTGCCCCCGGGGACGTTGTCCTCCATGGCCTCCCGCTCCACTCCCTCGAAGAAAGGAAGGGAATCGAAGGAGAGGCGGGCCGAGAGGTCCGCCTCCCGGCACATTTCGAGCAGGTGGCCGAGAAGGCCGAAGCCCGTCACGTCGGTGGCCCCCGTGACCCCGGCCGCGCGGGCCGCCTCCGAGGCCGACCGGTTGAGGGTCGCCATGGAGGCCACCGCGGGCCCGTAGGCCTCTTCGCCGATGTCCCCTCCCTTGAAGGCCGTGGCCAGGATCCCGGTTCCGAGGCGCTTGGTCAGATAGAGGTCATCGCCCGGCCGCGCCCCCCCCTTGCGAAGGAGATGGTCGGGGTGGGCCATGCCCAGGACAGCGAGCCCGTATTTCGGCTCGGGGTCGTCCACCGTGTGCCCCCCGACGATCAGGCAGCCGGCTTCTCTGGCTTTATCCGCGCCGCCCCCGAGAATGGCGGCCATCTCCTCGAACCGGTTCTCGCGGCGAGCCGGAAAGTTGAGGAGGTTCAAGGCGAGGGTGGGGCTTCCCCCCATGGCGTAAATGTCCGAGAAGGCGTTGGCGGCGGCGATCTGCCCGAAGAGGAACGGGTCATCCACGACGGGCGTAAAGTAGTCCGTCGTGAACAGCAGAACCCGGTCCGCGTCCAGAAGGTACGCGGCGGCGTCCTCCACGTGCCCCGGGGGGGTGAGGAGCCTGGGGTCCGTCATGGGGGTCAGCCGGCGGAGAACCTCCGCCAGGTCCGTCGGACCGAGCTTGCAGGCTCAGCCGGCGCCGTGGCTGAGGCCCGTCAAGCGAGGTTCGGGCTTGTCCTGTGCCATCTCGTCTCCGTGCGCATCGCGCGTCATCGTCGGGGTGGGGAGGCCATCGGAGCCGCCGGTGGAGGGATCTGGCGGAGAAGATCCTCGGCGAGCGGCTGAATGAGCATGTCCCCCAGACCGTCCAGCGAACCGTCCCGGTCGCCCGCCGCCGCGAGGAGGAAGGGCCTGGCCTCCTCCGTCCGGCCCAGGTGAAGCAGGGCCACGGCCCGGGCGTAGGCGACGGCCGAGGCTCCCGGCGAGCCTTCGAGGGACTCGGGGGAGCCTTCCAGGCATTCGAGCGCCTCGCTCGGCCGGCCCATGTTCAGGTGGGCGAAGGCCAGGTTGAGGCGGGCCGCCCTGGACTGGGCCGGACCCTCCGCGCTCAAAAGCGCTTGCCGGGCAAGCAGGAACCGCTTCCTGGCGTCCGGTCCGTCGGGCACCACGCGGGTGAACGCCGAAGGCACGATCTTCCACGTTCTCTCGCGCCCATCGTGGAGGATCCGGATCTCCGGTTCCAGGGCCCGCGCGAGCCACTCCCGGGCCTCCCGCGCTCCGGAGACCACGGCTCCGTCCACCCCGAGAAGCCCGTCGCCCGGGGCGGGCCCTCCCCAGGCGGAAAGGTCCCGCAGAATGACGGGCCCGCCACGCCCCGCGGCCTCGCCGACGGGAAGAATCCGGTCCGGCCTGAAGGACAGCACGGGCTCGTCCAGGAGACTCAATGCCGCCAGCGTCTGGGCCGCATCGGCCGCGCGGCTCGTGAACTCGTCGAATCCGGGAAGGCCCGGGGCGAACAGCCGGAGAGAGAGGACCCTCTCCTCCGAGTCCGGAATCCGCTCGAGTCGGGCCACCACAAGGCCCTGACAGCGGTACCGCTCGCACAAGAGGGCGGTCGTGGAGGCCCGCACCTCCGGGCTGACCCCGGGAACGAAGAACGTGTCGGGGAGGAGGGGATCCCGTTCGTCGGAGGCCGGGGTCACGTTGAAGAGCCCCAGGGCGGCCATCTTTTCGTCGAGGAGGCCGGCAAGGTCCGCGAGTTCTTCCGGCGGAACCTCATGGGTGCGCGTGAGTCCTACCCATACCAGCGTGGGCCGCAGGGTGGCGTCGAGGCGAAAGACCGCGGTTTCGGGCACCGGCAGTCGGGCGCGGAATTCTCCAACCCCCGGCTTCTGGACCAGAAACTCGTGTTCCCCAATGCAGAAGCCCTTCGTCCTAAAAGGGGTTGTACCCATCTCCAACCCATCTACCAGAACTTGGGCCCCTGTGGGGCGGGAGGTGACTTCGAGGTCCACCGTCTTTTTTTCGAGAACCACGGTCTTGACGTACCCGGGAAGGTTTCTCTCCCGGTCCAGGACCACGTTCAACAAGAAGGTCTTTGGGGCGTAGCAGGGTTTGGAGAGGACCACCGTGTGCTCTCCGGGGGGCAGGTTCAAGGCGGGGATGACGTAGACGGCGGCGGGGTCGGTCCGGATCGTCTTCGCATAGTGGGCCCACTCGGGCTGGGTCGAGGCCGGGCGGTCCGCCCTGCCGATCACCTTCCCGTTCAGGCTCAATTGGACTCCCTGGGGTTGAGCGAAGATGAAGATGGTCCGGGCGTTGGGCACCAGCCTGACGGAGACGGCCTGCCTTCCTCCGACCTCCACGTTGACTTCCCGTTCGGCCGGGTCGTATCCCGAACGCAGGAAGCGGAACACGTGGAGGCCCTTGAGCACGGGAATGGACCGGGCCGCTCCCGTCCCGAGCGCCCTTCCATCCAGAAATACCTGGCTGTCGGCAGGATCCACGTCCAGGTCCACCGTTCCGGTGAGGAGGTTCCGGGTCTCCTCGTAGAACCGGACGGCCTTCGGGGCCCGGCTCCGGGAGAAGGGGTAGTCCGCCCGGAGTTGGACGAGCCGAGAGAAGTCCGCGCGCGCTTCGTCGAGCCGGCCGAGGTTGAAGAAGCAGACGCCCCGGAGCTCGAGGGTCTTCTGAAACAGCGCCTCGTCAGAGGGAGTGAGTCGGCCGGATCCCTCCCATCGGGAGAGCGTCTCCGCCACGGTAGCCAGCTCGTTGACGGCGTCCGAGAAGCGAAAGGCTTCAAAGGACTGCTCCGCCTTGACGAAGGCGTCCTGCAAGGTGCCGATTTCCTCCACCACGACCTGCGCCGAGAGGCCCAGCGACATGAGGAGGAAGACCGCGGCGAGGAGGCGGGCCTTCACGGCTCGATCCTCCCCAGGCGACCTTCCCGGTCCTCCACGAAGAGGATCTCGTCGAGGCCGTCCCATCCCACGCAGCGGATCCGCGGCGAGTCCTCCACGGAGCTCCACAGAAGCTTCCCGTCGTGGGAGAAAAGGAACAAGCGCTTCGCCCGACCGTCGAGAAGCAGGACGTTGCCGGCGAAATCCACGTGAAAATCCCTCAGGCTTCGCAGAAGGATGCCTCGGGACGCGGGATCGATGACCGAAAGGGGAGCCAGATCTCCGCCGAAGACGTGGACCCGTCCCGATGCCCCGTCCGCCACATAAATGCGCCCGGCCCAGTCAGCGCGCACCCTTTGCGGTTCGCTCAAGGTGAGCCTGGCGCTTCCCAGAGCGACCCCGCGTGGGTCCACCTTGAGGAGACGCCTGCCCCGGGAGTCCAGGAGGGCCAGGTTTCCTTCCGGAAGGGCCACGGCCGAGGTGGGCTCCCCCAACGATGGGTCCAGGGGGATCGTCCGATCCCCCCAAAGGAGGACCCCCTTGCCCAGAGCCAGGGGCTTTCCGGCCTCGTCCAGGCAGAGATCCGTGCCGCCCGGGAAGGCCCTGCTGGAGGTGACCTTGCCGCTGGAATCCAGGCTCAAGAACGCGGTGCGGGTCAGGAGGTAGCTTCCCCCGTCCGGGGCGGGGGCAGCCGCGACGGCCGACCGCAGCGTTTTTCGATCGACCTCCGGCGGCGGCGAGGGGCGGACCGTGAGGTTGATGCGGCCGGCCAGGCCCATGGAACGGTCGAGAAGGACCCTCAAGCGTGCCCCGCGAGAAGGGTCCTCTCCGGGAAATCTCGCCAGGAGGGCCGCGGCCTCCAGCGGTCGATCCAGGGCCACCAGGCACCGGGCCAGGACCTCGGCGTCCTCTCCCGAGGTGCCCTCCGGCTTCGGATTGGACAGGAGCATCCGGTAGGCGCGGTCGGGACGGCCCCCGAACAGCGCCGCCCGGGCGGTGGCGGCCGGCTCCCGCAGGGCCGGGGAGGAAGGATCCGGGGGAAAGGTGGAAACCGTCCCCCCCGCCAGCACCGGCAGTAGAGCGAACAAGCTGAGGCTAAGGAGCCTGGGCCCGGCCTGCGTCGAAATCCACCACGCGGGTCTGGTCGCCCTCCCGGACGTTCCACGTGAAGGCCACTTTTCGCCCGTCCGATGCCGTGACCACGAAGCGGTGCGAGCCCACGGAGAGGGGCTGGCTTCCAATGAGGGGGAGGTCCTCGAAGTACTCGCCATCCACCGCCACCTTGCCATCCTCGACGGGCGTTCCGTACAGGAACACCCGCCCGGTCCGAAACTCCGGGGCACGAAGGGAAACCGTGGCCCCGGCCTCCACCACCACCCGCCGCTCGATGGAGCCACGGAGGGTGGAGTTCACGAACGTCAAGACGTGCTCGCCCGCCGGTAAAATGAAGGTCTGCCCCGGACGGCCCAGCAGACGAGTGCCCTCGAAAATCTGAATGTTATCAGAGCCTCCCACAACCCGCAACGAGCCCTTTTCGGGCTCCTTTTCCAGCACGGCGGACAGGGAGGCCGTTCCGGAGGAGGGGTCCACGTCGATCCGGTAGGGCGCCGATCCTTCCAGCCGGAGTTCCAGTTGAAAGGGCTCGCACCCATCGCGGGGGAGTTCGGCCGGCGTCTTGAGCCCCGTGTCCACCCCGTTCACGATGAGGGAGGCTCCCGGGGGGTCCGAGGCGACAGGAAGGCGGAAGGGCCCGGGTGTCAGGGGAATGGTCAGCATGGAAACGAGACGCGCGCCGTCGAGTTCAGCCCGGCCGTAACGGCACCCCAGGCGCGCCTCCACCACATGGGGGGCCCGGTCATCCACGGCCAGGGTCACGGCGTCCACCGGCTGTCCGTCGAGGAACAGCGAGGCCCCCGGCGGATCGGTGACCACCGAGACCGCCCGGGGAAGCTTCTCCGCGCCGGCACCGATTGTCGTTCCAGGCGGGTCCCCCGCGCGGCCGCGGAGCAAGGCCGTGGCCACCAGGAGCACGACCCCGACGGTGATGAGAAGGCCCGCCCCGACCCAGATGCGCCTGGACAGCCGGCCGGGCCGTTTGCGACGGATCCGCGCCGAGGGGGGAGGGGGAAGAAGGCCCTCGCCCGAAGGGAAGGTCTCTTCCACGGCGCTCAGCGGCTGGTCCTCCCATGCGCCCGTTTCGAGGAACTCCGCCAGGGCTTCCTGGAAGGCTTGGGCCGACGCAAACCGCTGAGAGGGGTCCTTGGCCAGGGCCTTGGCGAGGATGTGGTCCAGCGCCCGTGGAAGCCGGGGGCTGACCTCCGCCAGGGAAGCCGGCCGGTCGTGGAGGATCCGATAGATCACGGTGGAGATCGATTCCCCGGGGAAGGGCCTTTCACCGGCCAACAACTCGTACAGAACGACCCCCATGGAGAAGACGTCCGAGCGCCCGTCGAGGGGGCGGCCCTCGATCTGTTCCGGAGACATGTAGTGGGGCGTGCCCACCACGAATCCCGCCTGAGTCAGGTGCGCCCCCGCCTCCCGCGCGACGCCGAAATCCATCACTTTCAGGGTTTCCTCGTCTTCGAGGACCATCAGGTTGGCGGGCTTGATGTCGCGGTGGACGATGCCCCGCTTGTGGGCGTACTGAAGGGCCGCCAGGCCCTGCATTACAAGCCTGACGGCGCGCTCCGGGGCGAGCAGGGTCTTCTTGGAGCAAAAATCCTCCAGGAGCCGGCCCTGGACGTACTCCATCGCGATGTAAAGGGTGCCTCTGTCTTCGAAGACGTCGAAGATCGTCACGATATTGGGATGGAGCAGGCTGCCGGCGGCGCGGGCCTCTCGCTGGAACCGCTCCCGGTTTTCGGCCACCTCCTGCGGACGGGCGCCTTCGGCGGGCCGGATGGTCTTCAGAGCCACCCGGCGGCCGATTTGGGGGTCGTAGGCGAGGTAGACCACGCCCATCGCCCCCTTGCCGATGACCTCCTGAACCTGGTATCGCCCGACCTGGACCGATTCCTCCATGTTCGCCGCCTATGTTTGCATTCTGTCACAAGAGGGACTCCTCGGGGAAGCCCCCTTCCCGTCGGCCTTGCGCTGGGTCTCTCCACAAACTTGACATCAATATGCTAAGGATATATACTGTAATCCGGCTTAGATATGGAGCCCTGATCCAGAAAGGGCCGCCGTGGAGAGGATGGAAATGAACTGGGATCGGTTCACAGACAAGTTCAAAGAGGTTATCCAGGCCGCCTTTGAAGAAGCCAAGAGGCGCGGCAATCCGGAGCTGGTTCCCGAACACCTGGTCCTGGCGGCGCTCCGCCAGGAGGGCGGAGTGGTCCGAGGGGTCCTGGACAAGCTCGGAGTGGACCCCCTTCCGCTGACCAACCGTCTCCAGGCGGCCCTGGACCGCTTGCCCAAGGTCCAGGGAGGAAGCGATCCCGTCCTGTCCCGGGACTCCCTCGGACTTCTCGACGCGGCCCACGCCCAGGCGAGGTTCTTTAAGGACGACTACACTTCGACGGAACACCTCCTGGCGGCCGCTCTGGAGGCCCAGAACTCGGAGGCGGGGCGGGCCCTGGCGGCCTCCAAGGTCACCCCCGAGCGCCTCATGGCGGCCCTCCAGGAAATCCGAGGCGCCCAGCGCATCACCGACCCCAATCCCGAAGGCAAGTACCAGGCGCTCGAGCAATACGGGAGGGACCTTACGGAGCTGGCGCGGCTCCGGCGCCTCGATCCGGTCATCGGCCGCGATGAAGAGATCCGGCGCCTGACCCAGGTCCTGGCGCGCCGGACGAAGAACAACCCCGTGCTCGTGGGGGATCCTGGAGTGGGCAAGACGGCCATCGTGGAGGGGCTCGCTCTGAGGATCTCCGACGGCGACGTGCCCGAATCGCTGAAGGACAAGCGGCTGGTTCAGCTGGACCTCGCCTCGCTCATCGCGGGGACCAAGTTCCGAGGCGAATTCGAGGACCGGCTCAAGGCCGTGGTCAAAGAGATCGTCACCTCCGAGGGCGGCATCATCCTGTTCATCGACGAGTTGCACACCCTCGTTGGGGCGGGCGCCGCCGAGGGCGCCATGGATGCCGCGAACATCCTCAAGCCCGCGTTGGCCAGGGGTGAATTGCACGCCATCGGGGCCACGACGCTCGCCGAGTACCGAAAGCACGTGGAAAAGGACCCGGCCCTGGAGCGCCGCTTTCAACCCGTGTTCGTGGGAGAGCCTTCGGTGGAGGACTCGGTGGGCATCTTGCGGGGCCTCAAAGAGCGGCTGGAAGTCCATCACGGGGTGCGGATCCGCGATGCGGCCCTGGTGGCCGCCGTGACGCTGTCCCACCGGTACCTCCCCGACCGCCGGCTGCCCGACAAGGCCATCGACCTCGTGGACGAATCGGCGGCCCGCCTGCGGATCCAGATCGATTCGAGACCCTACGAACTCGATGGGGTGGAGCGGAGGGTGGCATCCCTCCAGATCGAAAAGCAGGCGCTGACCAAGGAGAGCGACCCGGCCTCCCTGGCCCGCCTGGAGGAGATCGAGAAGGAACTCTCCGGCCTCGAGGAGCGGGGACGCGCCCTGCGCGCCCGGTGGCAGGCGGAGCGGGACGCGATCCGCGAGATCCAGTCCATCCGAAAGGAAATCGAGAACCTTCGAGGGGAAGCCGAGCGGGCCGAGCGCATCGGCAACTTCGACGAGGCGGCCCGGTTGAGGTACGGCCGGCTGCCCGGGGCCGAGGCCCGCCTCCGCGAGGTCCAGGAGAGGCTCAGGGGAAGCCAAAAGGGCTCCCCCCTCCTCAAGGAGGAGGTGGAGGAGGAGGACGTGGCCCAGGTCGTTTCGGCCTGGACGGGGATCCCCGTGGCCCGGATGCTCGAAGGCGAGCGCCAGAAGCTCCTACACATGGAGGAGCGTCTCGAAACCCGGGTGGTCGGGCAGGACCAGGCCGTGTCCGCCGTGTCCGACGCCGTGCGGCGGTCCCGTTCCGGACTCGCCGATCCCCGGCGACCCATCGGCTCCTTCCTGTTCATGGGGCCCACGGGGGTAGGGAAGACGGAACTGTGCCGCGCCCTGGCCGAATTCCTCTTCGACGACGAGCGGGCCATGGTCCGGCTGGACATGAGCGAGTACATGGAAAAGCACTCGGTGGCCCGTCTCATCGGGGCCCCTCCCGGGTACGTGGGATACGAGGAGGGAGGACAGCTCACGGAGGCCGTTCACCGGCGGCCGTACAGCGTGGTTCTTCTGGACGAGGTCGAAAAGGCCCACCCCGACGTGTTCAACGTGCTCCTCCAGGTCCTCGAGGACGGCCGGCTCACGGACGGGAAGGGCCGGACGGTCGACTTCACGCAAACCCTCCTCGTCATGACGAGCAACGTGGGTTCGCGTTGGATGGGAGAACTGGAGGGGGAGGGCGGCGCGGCCGCCAGGGAGCGAATCTTCCAGGACCTCAAGTCCACCTTCCGTCCCGAGTTCCTGAACCGTCTGGACGAGGTGATCTTCTTCCGATCCCTTTCCAGGAGAGACCTGGAAGCCGTCGTGGACATCCAGCTCGGAAGGCTCGCCCGGCGACTCGAGGAGAGGGGACTGGCCCTGGAGGTCGCCCCGGAGGTCAAGTCCTTCCTCGCGGAGGCGGGTTGGGACCCGGACTACGGGGCCCGGCCGCTGCGAAGGGCGATCCAGAGGCACCTGGAAAACAAGCTGGCCCAAGAGGTGCTGGCGGGGCGGTTCGTCTCCGGCGACCGGGTGCGCGTGACCATGGGGGCGGGCGAGCCGGCATTCGAACGGGTGGCTGAAGTGTTACAGTAGTCGGGCCCGCGATCCGGGGGCTCGGCCCTTCCGGATGGGTCTTGGAGGACGGTCATGGGAAATTGGTTCAGAACGATGGTGCTCTTTGCGGCGCTGGCCGGGCTCCTCATGCTCGTGGGCGGCGCCGTGGCGGGTCAGCGCGGGGCGATGATCGCCTTCTTCATTTCGCTTGCGATTAATTTCTTCTCCTACTGGTTTTCCGACAAGATGGTCCTGGCCTCCTACCAGGCCAGAGAAGTGACGGAGGCCGAGGCCCCGCGCCTGCACGCGGTAGTGAGCGAGCTCAGTCAGCGGGCCGGAATCCCCAAGCCACGGGTGTACCGGATCCCCGACGAGAGCCCCAACGCCTTCGCCACGGGGCGCAACCCCGAGCACGCGGCGGTGGCGGTGACGGACGGCATCGTCCGCCTCCTTTCGGAGGAGGAACTCAAGGGCGTACTGGCCCACGAACTCGCCCACGTGAAGCACCGCGACATCCTCATCGGCACGGTGGCCGCCTCCATCGCCTCGGCGATCATGTTTATCGCGAGCATGGCTCGGTGGGCCGCCATCTTCGGCGGCGGCCGAAGCGACGACCGCGAAGGCGGCTTCAATCCCATCGGTCTGCTCGTCGCGGCCGTGGTGGCGCCCATCGCCGCGTTGCTCATCCAGATGGCGATCTCCCGATCCCGGGAATACGCCGCCGATGCGGGCGGGGCCTCCTACGCCGGAAACCCGTATGGCTTGGCGGAGGCGCTCAAGAAGCTGGACGCCTGGTCCAAGCGGGTTCCCCTGCAGGCGAGCCCCGCCACGTCCCACATGTTCATCGTCAAGCCGTTCACCGGGGGCGGCCTGTTCAGCCTGTTCTCCACGCACCCGCCGATCCCCAAGCGGATCGAAAGGCTCATGGGAATGAGGGGCTGACGGGGTCGCGGGACCCGGTTCTGCGGGGGAATCCGAAATGCAAAGCGCGAGAGCGAGCGTCGCGGCGGCGGTCCTTGCCCTGTCCACGCTTTGGGTGCCTGCCCAGGGAACCCGAGCCCAGCGGGAGACGCAGGTCGTCCGCGTGGTGAGGGAGGTGGCGCCTTCGGTGGTGTACATCTCCTCCCAGCAGCGGGTGAAGAATCCGTTCTCGGGCCCCTTCTGGGACCTGTTCGGGGAGGACTTCCCCGGAGGCGGGCCTCCCCGCGGCGAGGAGAACTCGTTGGGGTCCGGCGTGATCATCGATTCCGCCGGCTACGTCCTTACCAACGAGCACGTGATCATGGGCGGCGCCAACATCCGGGTGACGCTCAACGACGGAAGGCAGTTTCCGGCCCGGGTGGTGGGGTCGGCTCCCGAGATGGATCTCGCTCTCTTGAAATTGGAGGGAGGCGGCCCCTTTCCTTCGGCGCGCCTCGGGCGCTCGGACGACCTCATGATCGGGGAGACCGTCATCGCCGTTGGAAATCCCTTCGGACTCTCCAACACGGTGTCCGTGGGCGTCCTCTCCGCGGTGGGGCGGACCGTCGCGGCGGGCGACCGCCAGTTCTCGGACTTCCTCCAGACGGACGCCCCCATCAATCCGGGGAATTCGGGGGGGCCGCTGCTCAATATCCTTGGGGAGGTGATCGGAGTCAATACCGCCATCATCCGCCAGGCCCAGAGCATCGGCTTCGCCATCCCCATCAACCGCGCCCGGCGCGTGATGGAACAGCTGAAAGCCTACGGAAAGGTCCGGCCCACCTGGCTGGGCGTCTTGGTCCTCGATCCCAGCGAGTCGTACAAGAAAAGGCTCGGCCAGTCCTCCGGGGCGGTCGTCGCGCGGACCTACCCCTTCGCCTATCCTCAAGACGCCCTTCAGAAGGACGATTTCATCACCTCCGTGGACGGAAAGACCCTGGACGGGGCTGGGGACCTGAACGCGCGGATGGCGCTTCTGAACCCCGGTCAGAAGATCACCCTCGCGGGCCTTCGGGATGGGAAGCGCTTTTCGGCCACGGTGGAGGCCCGCCTGATGCCCGAACGGCTGACGCCCGCCATGGCGTGGGAACTGCTGGGCATTCGGGTGGCGTCGGAGGGCCGGGCCCTTGAAGTCGCGGCCGTGCGCCGTGGCTCGCCCGCCGAAGCGGTGGGCCTCCGGAGCGGGGACACGATCCTGGCGGTCATGGACCAGCCCGTCGAGAACCCGGAGGATTTCCTCGCCCAGTCCCGCTCGGCCCTTGGCTCGACGGGCCTGCCCATCAGCGTGGGAAGAGGCCCCTGGACCTACTACGTGACCCTGGACCTGCTGTCGCAATAAACTTCGGGAGATACGCCATGAAGGCTGAACCGTGTCCTTCGCCCGAGCGGGCAACCGAGACACCCGGCGAACGCGATCCCGCCCCCCGTGCGCACAAGAACCCCGTTTCCGTTGTGGATCGGAGGCGGGTGGGCCGCGAGGAGGATGGAACCGTGGAGGTGGGCGCCGCCGAACCCAATCTGAAGCCGACGTACGTGGAGGAGCTGGAGGGGCGGGTCGCCCGCGCCGAGGCGCGCCTGAAAGAGCGGCTGGCGGAGTTGGAGGAGGAGGCGAGGAGGTCCAGGGAGCGAGTGGCCCTGGATCTGGAGCGGCGCTTCGCCGACCGGGAAAAGGCCACCCTGCTGGATATATTGGACATCATGGATGACCTGGACCGGGCCGCGGCCCTCGCCGCCGACACTCCCTCCGTGGCCAAAGGCCTTTCGCTGGTTTCGAGCCGGTTCGCCCAATTCCTGGAGCGCAGGTCCTGCATCCGGTTCTCACCCGCCTGTGGGGACGCGTTCGACCCGACGATCATGGAGGCCGTGGCGCTTCAGCCCGGGGAGAAGGGGAAGGTCGCCGGTCTGCTTCAGGCCGGGTACCGCCAGGGGGATTCCCTCTTGCGGCCGGCCAAGGTTGCCGTGGGGACCGGTCCCCAGGATGCCGCCACCGGCGAAGGCTGACGAGCCGCGGCGAAGGGCCCCGGGCGCCCTCCGGGGCCCCGGATCGGGCCCGCCCGCTCAGGAATCGGGCTGGCTTTCCTCGGGGACGTGCTCTGCCGGGCGGCCGCCGAACTTCTTCCTCCAGGTCTGGCCCCAGTGGCTCCGTCCCGCCAGAGAATCCCGGTGGGAGATGAAGGTGTCCTGTCGGGTGCCCGAGGTGTCGGGAAGGTTCGACGGTTCCCTCGATTCAAGGACAAGCGGTCCCGGCATCGAAGGCCCCGTTTCACGCGCCGGGGGAGCGGAACCGTGCCTCGGCTTCCACCCGGGTCGTTGTGCACCCGACCCGCGCGGCTGTCCCTTTCCCCGGGCGCCGGGACCTTCCGGGTGCGACCTGCGGGGGGGCTTCCCCCGTCCTTTACCGGGAGAGGCCGACCTCGCGGCGGCGCTTCCCTCCTCGGGCCGGAAGGCAACGTCGCCGGCCCGGTGGGATCCCGACTCCCGGTCCGCCGCGGAGCCCTTCCGGAGGGTCCGCTCGGCCGCCGCCCGGCGCTCTGCTTTGGACTTGGACCGGGCCCTCTCCTCGGCTTTGCGCTTGCGGATGGCGGCAATCCGCTCGGCCAGGGGGACCTCGAACTTTTCCTCGGGCCGCCGGGTGTAGTCGAAGCCCTCCATCGTTCGCCGGGGGATCTTCCATCCAAGGTGCCGCTCGATTTCGCGGAAATCGCCCTCCTCCTGCGGCGAAACGAGCGTGAAGGCCTCTCCCGTCGCCTGGGCCCTCGCGGTGCGGCCCACACGGTGGATGTACTCCTCGGGGAGATGGGGCACGTCGAAGTTCACCACGAGCCCGAGGGCCTCCACGTCAATGCCGCGGGAGGCGATGTCCGTGGCCACCAGGACCTGATACCTGCCCGCCTTGAAGCCCGTCATGGCCTCGGTCCTCTGAAACTGGCTCCGGCCGCCGTGGATCCGGGCGCAGGAAACTCCGCGCTTCTCCAGGAAGTCTCCAAGGCGGTTGGCCCTGTGCTTCGTCCGGGTGAAGGCGAGGACGCTGCGGGCCTCCGGGAGCTTGAGGATTTCCAGCAGGAGGTGGGACTTCAATTCGTGGGGGACGGGGTAGGCCGAGTGGTTGATGCCCGCGGCGGGCTCGGATTTCTGCTCCACGTTGATGGCCACCGGGTTTGCCAGCATCTCGCTGGCCAGCTCCACGATGGGCAGGGGAAGCGTGGCTGAAAAGAGCATGGTCTGCCTGGACTTGGGAAGCCGGTCGAGGATCCGTCGGACATCCGGCAGGAAACCCATGTCCAGCATCCGGTCCGCCTCGTCGAGAACCAGAAACTCCAACGCATCCAATCGCGTGTACGGATACTGCATGTGATCCAGGAGCCGTCCCGGCGTGGCGATCACGACTTCCACGCCTTTCTTGAGGGCCTTGATCTGGGGCTCCATGCCCACGCCCCCGTAAATGGCGACCCCGCGGATCGGCGTGTGGCGGGCCAGGGCCTGAAGGTGGTCGGCGATCTGGGCCGCCAGCTCGCGGGTCGGTGCGAGGATGAGGGCGCGGGTCCCCTTGCCCGGGCGGTCCAGGAACCGCTGGAGAATCGGGAGGAGAAAGGCCGCCGTCTTTCCGCTTCCCGTGGCCGCGGCGGCCAGGACGTGCCGTCCCTTGAGAAGGGGCGGGAGGGCCTTTTCCTGAATCGGGGTGGGTCGGGTGAATTCCAGATCCCCCAGGGCCTGGAGGAGGTTCGGGTGGAGACCGAAGGTGGAAAACGACATGAATTTCCTGCGACGCTCGCGGTGCGCCGCGCCGCGCGCGGATACACCCTGCGTCAGGTTCCGGCCTGCGGTTGTCGGAAACGGTGGGATCGCCGGGGAAACCGCCGTTTGAGCCCTGGATCTCCGCCGCAGGACTCCCCGAGGTAGGGGCCGCAGGCGACGGGATCGTCGGACGCGAAGAAGCCCTTATCCCACATCACGCCGAAAATTGCAAGGGCAGAGGCGACGGGCGGGCCGGCGGACGCCCTCCGGGAGCCCTTCACGATCCCGGACCCATCCCGTCGAGGAGCCGCTGGAACCGGGGATGCTTGCGAAGGGAATCCAGATCGGAATCTTTCGAGGCCAGGGCGCGGTCTTTGAAACCGGCGGCCACCGCCTTTTCCAGGAATTCCATGGCCGATTCGCTCCGCCCCGCCCTCGCCAGGGCGCACGCGGCGTTGTAGTTCAGGATCGAGTGGCTTGGCAAGACGAGGGCCGCGGTCTCCAGGCAGAAGGCGGCCTCGTCGTAGCGGCCCGCCCGAAGGAGCTGGACTCCGAGCTGTTCCAGAGAGAGCGCGTTCAGTTGAAGCAGGTCCTCGGCGTCCTCCGAGTCCTCGCCCCCGGCCGCCTTCAGCTTTCTCAGTTCCCGGATCAGGCCCAGGAGCTGGTCCTGGCTGGAGACGGCCTTCAGGCGTCCCCAAAGGTCCTCGAAGCGCCGGTCGCGGGCCCGGGCCGAGATCACCTCTTCCGTGCGCTCGAGGGCGGCGGCCTTTCCGGCGGCGGCCGCTCCAGCGGGCACCTCCGGGTACAGCCGGGCGATCTGGGTGAACAGGCGATAGGCCTCATAGGAGCGGCCCTTTTGAAGGAGATCCTCCGCCTCTCCGGCGCGGTCGGCGGCCCACCGGCTTCGGAGGGGGTCGCCGGGGGAGGCTTCCTCCGCCGCGAAGAAGGCGAGGGCCTGGCCGAATTGGGCCGCATCGGGCCACCGGTGCTTTCCCTCAAAGACCTGCAACCAAACGCGATTTCCTCTTTTTGGTTCGGTTTCCAGGGCGCGCCCCATCTCGAAGCGGTTGAAATCCCTGTTCCCGGTCAGCAGGTAGAGGGAGAGGCCGCTCTTCCTGGGAAGGTCCTTCTGCTCCGCGTAGAAGGCCCCGCAGGAGATCACGCCGCGGAAGCGGTCCCTGTGCGTGAGGGCCAGGTGGAGCGCCGCCCGGGCCCCACCGGAGAAGCCCATGGCCAGGTGTCCGGAGGAGGCCATCGGGAAACGGGCGGAGACGTCTTTCCAGAGGGCCTGCTGGGCCTCCAGGATGGGTTGCCAGGGGCCGTTTCGGGAGTCGTTGGAGGCGGCCACGATGTAGCCCCCGGCCTCGGCGGCGTCCTTCACGAGGCGAAGGGGGACTTCCCCCTGGCCCGTCGGCGACAGGCAGAACAGGACGGGCCAGGGTCGTCCGGGATGGTAGCCTCGGGGCAGGTAGAGGGCGTACGAATGAGAGGGGTCCCCCTGGCAGAGCACCTTCGGATGGACGACGCCCGGTTCCAGCGCCGCCGGGGTTTGCGCCCCGGCGGATCCTGCCAGGCACAACGCAGCCAGGGCCAGGGCGAATCGGGTCCCCACGGTCACCTCCCGCCCCCCGGTGAAGGCGCCGTCGGGGCACCCGGGAGGCTGTCCCTATGGTACGGATTCCGGCCTTCAAGGTTGCGCGGGGCGGGGTGGAGGGATTTGCTATTGGTTTCAGAAAGTTGCAAACCAATAATTCGCATGCTATATTCAGATGAGACGGAGGAGGAGAACATGCGCCGTGTCCTATGGGGTGTCCTGTTTCTCTTGGCGACGCTCGCCGTCCAGGCGAGCTACGAGCCTTTGTGGCAATACAACGGGCCCGCGACCATCCTCTTCGCTCCCACTCTGGGCAACGACGGTTCCGTGTACTTCGCCACGGACGACGAAAAGCTCCGCGCCCTCACGCCCCAGGGTACACCCGCCTGGGCCGTCAAACCGGGAGGACTGATCGTCACGCCCATCGTCCTTCATGGGGGGGTGCTTTATTTCGGCACCTCCTCCCTGGAGATCCGGGCTTACTCCACGGCCGGGAACATGATCTGGAAGCAATCCGTCGGAGCCGTACCGGCCACCCCTCTCGCGGTGGCCGCCGACGGAAAGATCTACTTCGGTGGAAAGGACGGCGACCTTTACGCCCTCAACCCGGACGGCAGCCAGCGCTTCCACGTCCACCTGGGGACGGAGGTGGGGCCGCCCACGGTCGGGCACGACGGGACCGTCTACATCACCGGCGACAACTTCATGCATGCCGTGAACCCCAATTCGGGGATGGTCATCTGGAGGAAGAACTTCTTCAACGCCTCCAAGGTTCCCGTGGTCATGGACCGGTACGACGACCTGTTCTACATCCGGGAGGGCATCCTGGACGTCTACGACGTCCACGGCCAGTTCCTCTGGGAGGCCCGGGACCAGCAAGGCGGCCTCCTCCTGGTCAAGCGCATGGCGCCCGTCATTTACGGGGACACCCTCGTGGTGGCGGACGATGGGGGGAGCGAGATCTACGGGCTGGACGTCTCCACCGGGGCCATCCTGTGGGTGTTCTCCGACGTCAACACCGAGTGGACCCCGGAGGTCACGGCCTCCATGGCGGTGGACCGCAATGGAATCGTCGCCTACCTGGACGCCACCGGGGTCATCGCCTGGTTCGATGCGGTGGACGGATCGTTCTACGGATACATGCCCAGCATGGGGGCGGGGAAGGAAGCCGTCCTGCTCGGTTGGGGGATCAAGGGGCGAATCGTCACTCGAACGGGGCCGGGCACCCAGGTCCTCGCCGCGTATGCGGTCCCCGCGGGTCCCGGAGGCTCCTGGAGTCAGGGTGGCATGTCGGCGCGCCACGTTCAGCGCCGGGATGACGAGCCTTTCACGGCCATCCATTCCCCGGGTGACGGATCGGTCATCACGGGCGCGTTCACGGTAAACGGGACGGCCTCGGACGACTTTTCCCTGGGGAAGGTGGAGCTCTACATCGGCCAGTCCAAGGTGGCCTCTTCGGACGTCGGCACCCTGCTCTGGTCGACGAATTCCGCCCTGTTCGACGACGGGACCTACGACATCTCCCTTTTGGCCACCGATTCGGCGGGAAACGTGGGCGTGGACACCGTCACCGTCACCTTCGACAACCCTGCTCCGGTGCACAACGTGAGCCAGGGCCCCCCCACCTTCACCTGGCTGGACAACCTCGTGGACAACCAGTACCAGGTTCTGGTCTCCATGGACCCGACCTTCACCACCCCCGTCGTGACCAGTTCGTCGAAGACCAAGAAGTGGATCCGGGCGACGTCGTGGAAGCCTTCCGACAAGAAATGGGCCAAGGTCCTCGCGGCCGCCAACCTGGTCCCCAATCCGCAGGTGACCGTCTATTGGAGGGTCATCGGCCGGATCGGCGGCGAGGTCACGACCCGCAGCTTCACGCTGGACAAGACCCACTGAGCGAGCGTCCCGGAATCAACGAAGAGGGCCCCCGAGGGGGCCCTCTTTCTTCATGGGCGGCCTGAGGCGTCGGCCCCGGGCGGCCCCTGCGAAGCAGGGGCCCTCCTCAGTCCTTCTCGGGGAAGACGACCGTCGGGTGGAGGAGGCGCGCATCCACCCGGGCGAGGGCGAGGAACCTTCCGTCCGGGGCCAGGACCTTGACCATCCCCTCCCGTCCCTGAAGTCCCTTGGGGGCCGCCACGTCTTGCCCGTTGAGGAACAGGCGTTCCTCACGATCCGTGGCCTGGAAGGTCGGAAAGCCGAGATCCAGGGCATCGAAGGGCAGGAACCCGCTCGGCGCGAAGGGATCATCCAGGGGATTGGCGCCATGCACCGAATAGGGCCCCACTTCGGTCCGGCACAGCTGGAAGCAGTGGGCGGGAGAGCCGACGGCGGCTCCCAGGTCGCGCGCGAGGGCCCTCACGTAGGTTCCGGAGGAACAGCGGAGCCTGAAGTGGAGGTCCCGGGCGTCCACCGGTGAGACCTCAAACCTGTAAATCTGGATGGAGACGGGCGCCAGGTCGGGGACTTCCCCCTTTCGAGCCATCTCGTACGCCCGCACGTGGCCGATCCTTTTGGCCGAGAAGGCCGGAGGGATCTGCTGGAACGGGCCCACGAAGCGGTTGGCGGCCTCCTGCCATTCGGAGGCGGAAAGATGGGGCGGATCTCCGGTGGCGACCACGGTCCCGTCGCGGTCGTAGGTGTCCGTCCCCTCCCCGAACCGGATGACCCCCTCGTAGGCCTTGTCCATCCCTTGGAAGAACCGCGCCAGACGGGTGCCCTTCCCCAGCAGGAGGATGAGAAGGCCCGTGCAAAAGGGGTCCAGGGTTCCGCCGTGACCCACCTTGAACCTTCTCGGACAGAGGCGTCGCAGGGCCTGGACACAGTCGTGAGAGGTCATCCCCGATGGCTTGTCGAGGAGGATGAGACCGTGCGGCGAAACTTCAGCCTGAGTCACGGCCGCCCTCCTCTTCCCCGCGGTGAAGGGATGCGAGCAGGTCCTCGATGCGGCGGGCGCTTTCCGCCGTTTCGTCGAAGGCGAACCGAATCTCCGGGAGCTGCCGGAGATGGAGGCGGGAAGAAAGGTAGGCCTTCAAAGGCCGGACATTCTCGGAGAGGGCCTCGGCGGCGCCCTTGCGGTCCAGGTTGGGTTCCACGACGGTGTAGAACACCCTCGCCACCGACAGGTCCCGGTTCACCTGGACCTCGGTGACGGAGATCCACCGGAGGCGGGCGTCGTTCAATTCCTGGAGCAGGGCGTTGGAGATGCCATGGCGGAGAAGGTCTCCCACCTTGTCCGATTTCGCGAAGCGCCGCATCCACTCACCTGCTGGAGCCGCCGGTGGTTCCGGCTCCCTCGTCGTGCCGCCGGACCTCCCGGCGCGTCAGTACACTTCCTCGACGGCCGCGAAGACCTCCACCTCGTAGTGGTCCTCCAGAAAGGCAACCGCCGTCCTCAGCCGGTCCCGGGCGGCGGACTCCCGACCGGCCAGGGCGGCGAGGGTGAGGGAGGCCATGCCGGCGTCTTCCAGGTACCCGCTCTCGCAGGAGGCCACCCCGAATCGCCCCTGGGCCTTCTCCCTGAAAGACTTGATGACCGACCGCTTGTCCTTCAGGCTCCTGGAGGCCTGCAATCTGAAATCCACCCGGACCACCGCCACCACGGCGCGTTCGGGCTGACGCATGGGAAACCCTCCCTCGGAGCGACCCCACACCGGGCCCGTGCCCAAGGATAAGGCCTACTAGAGCGTCCGCTCCTGGATCTGGATCTCGAAGGCCTCCAGCACGTCGCCCGGCTTCACATCGTTGAAGTTCTCGAGCCCGATGCCGCACTCGAGGCCTTCCTTCACCTCCGAAGCGTCATCCTTGAAGCGCTTGAGGGAGCCGATCCGGCCCGTGTGCACCACCACGTTGTCCCTCAGCACCCGGATCTGGGCCGTTCGCGGGATCCGGCCATCGGACACGATGCACCCGGCGATGGTCCCCACCTTGGAGACCTTGAAGATCTCCTTGACTTCGGCGTGGCCCAGGATGACCTCTTGTTCAATGGGTTTGAGCATACCCGTCAGGGCCAGCTTCAGCCGATCCACCAGATCGTAAATGACCGTGAACAGGGCGATCTCCACGCCTTCGTTCTTGGCCACCTCCGCGGCTTTGCGCTCGGGTCTCACGTTGAAGCCGATGATGATGGCGTTGCTGGCGGAGGCCAGAAGGACGTCGCCCTCGGAGACGGCGCCGACTCCCTTGTGGACGACGGCGATCTTCACCTCCTCGGTGGAGAGGTCCTGGACCTGCTGGGCGATGGCCTCCAGGGATCCCTGCACGTCCGCCTTCAGGATCACGGAAAGCTCCTGGATCTCGCCCTGCTTGATGGCGCCGAAGACGTTCTCGAGCCGCACCTTGGAGGACCTCAGCGCCTTGGCCTTTTCCTGCTCCTTCCGGAAGGCCGCGACCTGCCGGGCCTTGGCCTCATCCAGCATGGCCTGGAAGACGGACCCGACGGCGGGCACTTCGGAGAAGCCGAGAATCTCCACAGGCGTGCTTGGCCCGGCCTCCTCCACGCGCTCGCCCTTGTCGTCGAACAACCCGCGCACGTGGCCGAAGGTGGAGCCGCACAGGAAGAAGTCCCCCACGCGGAGGGTCCCGTCCTGGATGAGGACGGTGGCGACGGGGCCGCGCGTGCGGTCCAGCTTGGACTCGAGGACCGTTCCCATGGCGGGGGAATCGGGGGCCGCATCCAGGTCCAGCATGTCGGCCACCAGGGCCACCATTTCCAGCAGTTCCTCGATGCCCTGCCTGGACTTCGCGGACACCGGGACCGCCACGGTTTCGCCGCCGAACTCCTCGGTGACGATGCCGTGTTGCATGAGTTCGCGCTTGACCCGGTCCGGATCGGCTCCGGGCTTGTCCATCTTGTTCACGGCCACGACGAAGGGTACGTTCGCGGCCTTGCAGTGGTTGATGGCTTCCACCGTCTGCGGCATGACCCCGTCGTCGGCCGCCACCACGAGGATGACGACGTCGGTCACCTGGGCGCCGCGGGCGCGCATGAGGGTGAAGGCCTCGTGGCCGGGCGTGTCGAGAAACACGTACTCCCTCTCGCCGTGGCGCACTCGGTAGGCCCCGATGTGCTGGGTGATCCCGCCGAACTCCTTGCTCGTGATGTCCACGTCGTGGATCGCCTCGAGGAGGGAGGACTTCCCGTGGTCCACGTGGCCCATGACCGTCACCACGGGCGCGCGGGGGGTCTTGTTTTCGGCCGGGACGTCCTCCTGGGTGAGGACGAGTTCGTCCTCGAAGGAGATCACCTCCGCCTGGAAACCGAACATGGAGGACACCTGGATGGCCACTTGACTGTCCAGGGGCTGGTTGATGGTGACCAGGATCCCCCGCATCATCAGCTTGGCGATGATGTCCTTGACCTTGACGGACAGCTTGTCGGCCAGTTCCTTGACCGTGATTCCTTCCCGGATGAAGACGGCCTCGCCTTTTTCGGCCTTGGCCTGGGCGTCGAGGATCTCCTGGTCCAGCCGCTCCTGGCGGTCCACGCGGGCCTGCAGCTTCTCCAGCCGGCGCTCGCGCTTGGTCTTCCGCCGCGCGTCCACGGGGGCCGGGCGCGGAGCGTGGGCCTCCACGACCGGACGCGGGGGGGGAGCGACAGGCGCACCGGGCGCCGGTCCCGTCCGGCTGCGGCCGGGTCCCGCGGCGGGCCTTCCAGGGGCCGGCGGTCTTTGTCCGGAAGGCGCCCCCGAAGGTCGCGACGGACCCTGAGCGGGCCGCTGGGCGGGGCCGGCCGGAGGCCTTGCGCCCGTGGGGGCGGAGGGCCTCGGAGGAGTGGGACTCTGGGCCGGTCCCTGAGGGCGGCGAACCTCTGCGCCTCCCGCCGGGCGTTGCGCCGCAACGGTCGGGGCGGGCTTCGGGGAGGTGGGCGGCGGCGGCGCGGCCGGAGGCGGGGGGGCGGCGGGAACGGGCCGGGCCGCCGGGGGCGGGAAGGGGCGGGTGTGGAGCATGGGTGGCCGCTTCATCCCGGGGGCCGGCGCCTGAACCGGGAGGGTCTGCGCGGCGGGGACGGAAGGCGGCAGGGGTTCCGGGCGGGCCTCGGGAACCGGCGCGTGCTCCGCATCGGGGCCGGCGGCCGCTGGCGCCGCGGCTTCCGAGAGGGGTGCGTGGGTCTCGACCTTCCGAGGGGCGGGTGGTGGCGGCGCAACCGCGGCGGGAACGACCTCCGAGCGAACGGGTTCGGGGGCCGGAGGCGCCACGGGCGGTGCGGTCTTCTCCGCCTCGGGCTCGGGAGCGGGGGGCGGAACGGGCGCGGCGGGCTTGGCCGGCGGGAGTTTGGCGCCGATGGAGGACGCGGGCCGGTGCAGGATGGGCACCATGGACCGCGGCTTGGGCGGCGGAGGCGGCTCCGGGGCGGGAGCCTTGGGAGCGGGCGCCTGCTTGGCGTGCGCGGGCGACGGTTTCACCGCCGAGGGCCGTGCTGCCGCGGGGCTTTGAGCCTGCGGCGGGGCCGCCTTGGAGGGGGCGGCCTTCGCGGTCTTGGCGGGCGGGGACGCCGCGGGCTTCTTCTTCTGCTTCAGGAGGTCCAGGACCTCCTCGTCCACGGAGCTGAAGTTGGAGGAGGCCTCCACCCCCCTTGCCTGCAGGTCTTGCAGAAGGGTGGCGGCCGGCACCCCGATCCTCTTCGCGAGTTCGTAGATCCTGACCTTCGCCATGCTCAGACCTCCCCCTGCCCGTCCGTTGGCGCCTTTTCCCCGGCAGGGGCCTCGCCGGCGTCCTCGTCCGCCTCCTCACCGGACGTCTCCCCGGCCCCGTCCTCCGGGCCAGCCCCCGCTTCAGGGCGCGCCCCGTCCTCCGAATCCCCCTCCTGGGGCTCGAGCGACTCCTCCTCGGGAACGACTTCCCCGGAGGATTCATCGTACTCCTCCGAGGAGCCCATCATGGAGGACATGGCGGCGAGGATCTCCTGCTTCTTGACCTCCTCGCTCTTCACGTCCAGCTCCCACCCGACGAGCTGGCCCGCGAGCCGGATGTTCTGGCCCCGCTTGCCGATGGTGAGGGAGATCTGGTCCTCGGGGACCACGACCTCCATCCGCCGGGCCTCCTGGTCCACGATCTGCACTCGGGTGACCATGGCCGGAGCGAGGGCCGCCTTGACGAGATCCTGCAGGTCCTCCTTGTAGGGGATGATGTCGATCTTCTCCCCCCGCAACTCCCGGGTGACCGCCTGAACGCGCATGCCGCGCATGCCGATGCAGGCGCCGATGGGGTCCACGTCCCGATCCTTGCTCACCACGGCGATCTTGGTCCGCTCGCCCGCCTCGCGGGCCACGGCGCGGATGGCGACCGTACCGTCGTAGATCTCCGGGACCTCCGCCTCGAAGAGCCTCACCACGAACTCGCCCCTGGCGCGGCTGAGGATGATCTGGTTGCCCTTGGCGTTTTCCTTGACTTCGACGATGAGGGCCCGGATCCGGTCGTTCTGCAGGAAGCGCTCGCCTCGGCTCTGTTCGGACGGCGGAAGGAGGGCTTCGGTGCGCCCGATGTCCACGATGATGCTCCGCTTCTCGATGCGCTTGACGACGCCGTTGATGATCGTCCCGACGCGGTCCTTGTACTCCTTGTAGATGATCTCCCGCTCGGCCTCGCGGATCTTCTGGGTGAGAACCTGCTTGGCCTGCTGGGCGGCGATGCGCCCCATGTTGGGAGGGGTCTCCTGGGGGAACTCCAGGATGTCGCCGGGGAGCACGTCCTTCCGGTACGTCTGAGCTTCCTGGAGGGACATTTCGATGAGGGGGTTCTCCAGCTCCGAATCCTCCACCACGCGCTTCACGGTGGCGATGGTGAACTCGCCCGTGTCCCGGTCGAGGTGGCAGACGAACACCTCCTGGGAGTGGAGCACCCGCTTGGCGGCCGCGGCGTAGGCGTCCTCCAGGGCGGCGATGACCACGTCCTTCTCGATGCCTTTTTCGCGTCCCACCGCTTCGATGGCCTGCAACAGTTCGTTGGACATTTGCCGTGTCTCCAGAGAATCCTTTACGGGAATTCAAACACGAGGCGGGCCGACTTGATCCTCTCCAGGGAGAGCCGCCGCACCTCCTCGCCCTTCTGCACCAGCACGTCGCCGCCCTCGGCGCCCAGGGACACGGCGTCGAAAGCCTGCCCCGCATCGTCTCCGCCCGGCCCCAGGACCACGTGGATCTTCTTCCCCCGGAAGCGCTCGAAGTCCTTCGCGGACCTGAGGGGGCGCTCCACCCCCGGCGAAGACACCTCCAGTTCGTAGGCGTGGGGCACCACGTCTTCGGCGTCGAGCTTCAGGGAGAGCGACCTCGACACCTCCACGCAGTCCTCCAGGGAGACGGTCCCCTCGGTCCGGTCCAGGGTGACCCGGAGCCACCACCGGCGGCCCGTGAGTCTGGTCTCCAGGTCGAAGAGATCCAGGCCGCGCTCGGCGGCGGCGTCTTCCGCGAGCAGTCTGACCCGATCCAGCCACGGAGCGGCCACGGCGCCCTCCCTGAAAGAAAAACGTGGGCTACCCCAGCCCACGTAAGACAAACATAACACAAAGATCACAGACGCGCAAGGGCATGGTATCCTTGGGCAAAGGCCCGCTCCGACTTGGAAGGGGCCGCCCGAGGAGACACGATGCCGCGCCCGCTCGTCGCCGCCAATTGGAAGATGTACAAGACCCCGGAGGAGGCCGCGGACTACTTCAGCCGCTGGGCCTCCATGGCCTTCCCTCCGGACCGCGAGGTGCTGTTTCTGCCCCCGTTCCCCCTCCTCGTCCAGGTCCGCGGCGCCCTCCCCGCCGGCCAGTCCCTCGGGGCCCAGAACCTCCACGAATTGGGCGAAGGGGCCTTTACAGGCGAGGTGTCACCGAGGCTCCTGAAGGCCGTGGGGTGCCGGTACGCCCTGGTGGGCCATTCGGAGCGTCGCCACCTCTTCGGCGAGACCGACGGGCGGCTGGGGGCCAAGTTCAGGGCCGCCCTGTCACACGGTCTTCGGCCCGTGTTCTGCGTGGGCGAGCGTCTCGAGGAACGGGAGGAGGGCCGGACCCTGGAGGTGGTCCTGGGGCAGTTGGCGGCGGGCCTGGGCGGAAGCCCGCCGGACTCCGGCTTTGACCTGGCCTACGAACCCGTCTGGGCCATCGGGACGGGGAAGGTGGCCCGACCCGAGGACGCGGCCGAAGTCCACGCCTCCATCCGGGCCTGGCTGGCCGGCCGGGGCGTTTCGCACGACGTGCGCATCCTTTACGGCGGTTCGGTGAAGCCGGACAACGCGGCGGACCTCCTGGGGACTCCCGGAGTGGGAGGACTCCTCGTGGGAGGGGCGAGCCTCGATCCGGAGTCCTTTCACGGGATCCTCACGGCGGTCTCCTGAGTGAGAGGGTGGCCGGGGACGCGCGACTCGGCGCGGGCCCTCTCGGCCCCCCGGGCCTCCCCGCGGTGGTATACTCCCTAACCGTTTGCGGAGGGGTGAGTCATGAAGATGCCGATGGTCATCGTGGGCGGCCAGTGGGGGGACGAGGGAAAAGGCAAGATCGTCAACCTCCTCTCCGAAGCAGCGGACCTCGTGGCCCGCTACCAGGGCGGCCACAATGCCGGCCACACGGTCACGCTGGGCAGCAGCCGCTACGCCCTCCACCTCGTGCCGTCGGGAATCCTGGCGGCGGGAAAGCTCTGCGTCATCGGCAACGGGATCGTGATCGATCCCGAAGCCCTCGTGACGGAGATCCGGTCGCTGAAGGCGGCGGGGATCGACGTGACCGGCCTGAGAATTTCGGACCGGGCCCACTTCATCCTTCCCCACCACGTTCTTCTGGACCAGCTCCGGGAGGCGCGCCGCGGGAGCGGGAAAATCGGAACGACGGGGCGCGGCATCGGCCCCTGCTACGAGAGCAAGTACAATCGGGAGGGCGTGCGCGCCATCTTCCTGAGGGACCCGGAGCGTCTCAAGATCGAATTGGCGAGGCTGTCGGAGGCCAAGAACGCGCACCTGAAAGCCCTCTTCGGCCACGAGGGGATCCCGGCGGAGCAGGTCGTGGCGCGGTTCCTGGAGCTGGCGCCCGAAATCGAGCCCCTGGTGACGGACACGGCCGCCCTCATCCAGGGGTATATCCGAGAGGGGCGGCGCGTTCTGTGCGAGGGCGCTCAGGGCACCCTTCTGGACGTGGACCACGGCACCTACCCATTCGTCACCTCCAGCAACAGCACGGCAGGCGGCGCCTGCACGGGCCTCGGCATTCCCCCCAACCAGATTCGCTCCATTCTTGGCGTCTTTAAAGCCTACTGCACCCGAGTGGGCGAGGGCCCCTTCGTAACGGAACTCAAGGACGCCACGGGAGACCTCATCCGGGAGCGCGGCCGGGAGTACGGCACGACGACGGGTCGGCCGCGCCGCTGCGGATGGTTCGACGCGGTGGCGGCCCGGTACTCGGTGCGCCTCAACGGGCTCGACGCCGCCGCCGTCATGCTCCTGGACGTCCTGGACGCCTTCGACGAGGTGAAGGTCTGCGTGGCGTACGAGTTCGAAGGCCGAAGGATCACGGAGTTCCCCGCGGCCCCCTGGGTCCTGGAGAAGGCCCGGCCCGTCCTGGAGACGCTTCCAGGCTGGCGTTCGGCGACCTTCGGAACCACCGATTGGGATGCCCTGCCCGAAAAAGCCAAGGCCTACGTGGGCCGGCTGGAGGAGCACCTCGGGGTTTCGGTGGCCCTCCTTTCCACCGGGCCCGATCGGGCCCACACCGTCGTGCGCGATCCCTCCCTCAGGGCGCTCCTCGAACGATGAAGCGGAATGCCCTCGCGGCCTCCATCCTCCTGGTCCTCCTGGCGTCGGCCTGGCTCCTGGCGTCTTCGCCGAGGGCACCGAAGGTCGTCGTGCTGGGGTTCGACGGGGCGGACCCCGCCCTCGTCCGAAAATACATGGCCGAAGGCGTCATGCCCAACTTCGCCCGGCTGGACAAGGAAGGCGGCTTCCAGGACCTGCGCGTGACCAATCCTCCCCAAACGCCCGTCTCCTGGGGCGCGTTCATCACCGGCTGGAATCCCGGCCGGAACCAGGTCTTCGATTTTCTGGCGAGGGACATCGAGACCTACAAGCCCCGCTTCGCCCTGATGCAGGAGGGCTCCAGGCGCTTCCTTCTCGGCCGGCACACCAAGTGGGCCTTCGCCGCCATCGGACTGCTCGCGGGGCTGGCCCTGGGCTGTTGGGCGGCATGGCTCCTGCGACGACGTTCGGTCCCGGGAGCGCGTTGGGTGCCCGCGCTGGCCGGAGTGGCCCTCGCCGCCGGCGGGTGGGCCTTCTCGGTGAACTACCTTCCCCGGCGCGTCCCGGAAGCCATCAACCACCTCAAGGGGACGCCGTTCTGGGAGAGAGCCGCGTCGGAGGGGAAGCGCTGCCTCGTCTTCCGGGTGCCCGACACCTTTCCCGCCCAGCCCTACCCGGAGGGGCGCCTCCTCTCCGGGCTCGGGGTCCCGGACATCCGGGGCCGGGTCGGCACGCCCTACGTGTTCACGACGGACCCCTCCCTCACCGCCGGGGACAACGAGTTCAGCGTGGATATCGTCCCGGTTCCGCTGGACGGGCCCCAACCGGCCAGGGTCCACATCCAGGGCCCCTTCAACAAACCCTTCTACGAATACGTGGTGGATGACGCGGGGGGATGCGCCACGGACCCGGTGGTCCGCGCAAAGCTGAGGCAGAAGGAAGAGGAGCGGCTCAAGGCCAGAGGAATCGCCCCGACCGTGGATATCCCCCTGGACCTCACGTGGGACGAAGCGGCCGGGACCTGCACCTACGACGTGCAGGGGCAATCGGCCACCCTGAAGCGGGGCCAGTGGTCGCCCTGGGTGCGCTTCGACTTCGCCCTGAACCCGCTGGTCCACGTTCATGGCTTGGCTCGTTTCTATCTGCTCCAGGCCCCCCCCGACCTGCGGCTCTACCTCTCCCCGATCCACGTCCATCCGGAGGACCACGGCATTCCCATCTCGTACCCGAGGGACTACGCGGAGCAGCTCATGCGGCGCTTCGGCGTGTACAAGACCATGGGATGGGCCATTGACACGTGGACGATTTCATCGGGCCTGGCCGACGAAGGCCAGTTCCTCTCGGACGTGGAGAACACCGAGTCGGACTTCGAGCGGATGATGGTCTCTCTGCTTGAGGACGCGGACTGGGACCTCTACGTCCAGGTCTACGAGTTCACGGACCGGGTGGCCCACATCCTGTGGCGCTACATGGATGAGGGGCACCCCCTCTACGATCCGGCCAAGGCGCCGGCATACCAGGAGGCCATGCGGAAGGCCTACATCAAGATGGACCGCATCGTGGGAAAAGCCCTGGCGGCCATGCCCGAGGACGCCGCCCTTCTGGTCCTCTCCGACCACGGCTTCGCTTCCTTCCGGCGCGCGATCAATTACAACCGATGGCTGCTCGACCACGGGTATCTCTCGCTTCAGGCCGACACGGGCGTCATGACCCTGGAGGATCTCTTCGACGACGACCGGCTCCTCTTCAAGAACGTGGACTGGTCGAAGACGAGCGCCTACGCGCTGGGCCTCGGAAACATCTACATCAACCTGAGGGGCAGGGAGCGGCAGGGGATCGTATCCCCCGGTGAGGAGTACGATGCCCTTTGCCGCAGGCTTCAGGAGGAACTCCCGAAGATCGTGGACCCCGCCACGGGGGAACGGGCCGTTCACGCCGTGTACCGGCGCGAGGAGATCTACCGCGACTTCGATCCAGACGTGGTCCCCGACCTGAGGGTGACCAACACGCCAAACTACCGCGTTTCCTGGCAGACCTCCCTGGGCGGCGCGCCCGAGTCCCTTTTCGAGACCAACGAAAAAGCCTGGAGCGGGGACCACTGCTCCCTCGACCCCTCCTTCGTCCCCGGCCTGCTCCTTTCCAACCGCCCACTTCGGCCCAACCCCGACATGCTGGACCTGGCGCCGACCATCCTGGACCTCCTCGGCGTGCCCCCGAACCAGGACCTCGAGGGGCAATCCCTGGTTCGGCCGGACCGTCCATGAGAAAAGCCCTCGCCGCGGCGGCCGTCCTCACGGCCGCCCTCTGGCCATTCGCACTCCGCACCGCCGAGGAAGTGGAGGCCCAGATCCGGCGCTTGGCCGATCAGGTCGGGGACATCGCCGGAAAGCAGCGGGGCCTTTTGGATCAGGTGGATCTGCTGAGGCGGCGAATCCGGCTCAACGAGGCGGTCCTACAGCGCCTCGCCCAGGAGAGGGCCCGGACCGCCTCGGACCTGGAAGCCGCCCGTCGAACGCTGGAGGAGACGGAGCACCGGCAGGCCCGGGCCGAGGAGTATCTTCGGGCCCGGATCCGCCAGCAATACGCCCTCGGACTCCTGCAGGAGTATCGACTCTATTTCACCGTAAACTCCACCCAGGACCTGAGGGCCGCGGGCCTCTATCTTCAGGCCCTCACGACGCGGGACGCCGCCCGCTTGCGGGAGCTTCAGCGGGCGAGGCGCGTGCAGGAGGAAACCCGGTCCGAGCTGCAGGCCCTCACCCTTCGGCAAGAGGCGCAGGCGGCGGAAACGGTGAAGGAAAAGGCCGCTCTCGAAAGCCAGCAGGCGCGCCTGTCGGTGCTCCTGTCGCGACTGGACCGGGAGCGAAAGACGGCGGAGCAGGCCCTCGACGAATCCCTTCGGGCGGCGAGGGGGATGGACCGGTACATGGAGGATCTGGCCTTTCGGAAGCGGGTGGAGATCTTCACCAAGAACATGGCCGACGCCAAGGGGCGCCTGCCCGCGCCGTGCGAAGGCGCGCGCGGGCGAGGGTTCGGCGACTACGTGCACCCGCGCTTCCGGACCCGGGTGCCCCATCCGGGGCTGGATCTCGCCGCGCCCCTCGGCACGCCCGTTCGGGCCGTCTTCGACGGCGTTGTAGAATACGCTGGATGGCTCAGCGGCTACGGGTACACGGTCATCCTGAGACATCCTGGAGGCTATTTCACGGTGTACGCGCACCTGGACCAGATCACGGTGACCACGGGCCAGAGCGTTTTCGGGCGGGAGGGCCTGGGAACCGTGGGAGAAATCCCCTCCCTGGGGCGTACGGCGCTGTACTTCGAAGTGCGCGAAGGGGGACGCGCGGTGGATCCAGCGGCCTGGCTCGAAGGGGGAACGCATGACGACTAGGTTCTGGACGGGACGACTCCCCCTCGGTGCGGCCTCGCTCCTCCTGGCAGGCTCCCTCGCCCTGACGCACGGGGTGCAAAGCCGGCCCGACGAGACGCCTCTGGATTCCGAATCGTGGGACCTGTTCCGGCGCGTGTTCGGCATGATCCTCAAGGACTATGTGGACCCGAAGGCGCCTCGGGAGATCATCCGCGGGGCGCTCCAGGGAGCGGCGGCGGCGGCGGGCCCCGAGTCGGCCTACATCTCGCCGGAGGAGGTGGCGGCCTACCGGTCCCTTGGCGCTTCCACCGGGTCCCTTCCCCTCTACGTCACGAAGGGAGAGGATTTCGCCCGGATTCTGGCGGTGTACCCCGGAAGCCCGGAGACCCTCCGGCCGGGGACGATTCTCCGGTTCATCGGTTCGGCCTCCACCTACGACCTCACCTATCCGCAGGTCCTCTCGGCCCTCAGGGGGAAGCCGGGGGAGGCCGTCTCCGTGACGCTCATGGATCCGGAGACGTGGCAGTCCCAGACCCTCTCGGTCACCCGACAAGCGCCCCTGCCCCCCCGGGTCCTCGGCCTCCCGGGCGGAGCGGCGGCGCTGGTCCTCCCTTGCCTGGAGGCCGCCCCGTCGGACGCGGTTCTGCAGGCCCTGGCGAAGGCGACCGGGCCCGTTCTCGTGGATCTGAGACAGTGCGCCTCTTGCGACGGGGCCGCCGCCGCCCGCTGGGCCGGCGTTTTGCTCGGCCCCGGAAGGGGACCCCGCTTCAAGGGGCCCGGCGGCGGCGAGAGGCGCGAAGAGACCACCGGCCCTGGAGTGCTGGCTGGAAAGAAGATTCGGGTTCTCGTGGACGGCAGCACCGCAAGGGCGGGAGAGGCCCTCGCCGCGGCTCTCGTGGAGGCGGGGGGGCTCCTCGTGGGACAGCCGACGTACGGGACCGCCGCCCGGGTCGAGGAGTTCCCCCTGTCCGACGGCGGCCTCCTCCGCATGGCCACGGCCTACTACCTGGCGGCGGACGGCACCCTCCTCGAGGACAAACCCATGCACCCGGCCCTCGCGTTGACGCCCGCTCCGGGGGAGCCCCTCGAGCGAATCTACGCCGCGGCCCTGAAGGCCCCTCCGGCCCCGGAGCGCCCCCAGGATGGCCACCCGAAGCCGGGCACGTAAGCGGCCCCGGGGCTCCGTCCCACCCTGGGTTTTCCTCCTTCTGGGCGCACTCCTGGTCGGTGCCCTTCTCCTCCGCTCCAAAGTCCATCCCCCCCGGCCGCCGGAGGAGAGTCCGCCGCGGGACTCGTCCTACGCCGATCCTCCGAAGGGCCGATCTCCAAGGTCCGGAGAGGCGCGTCCTCTCCTCCGGAAACCGACCCCGTCCGGAACGGGAGTTCCCTCCGCTCCTCGCATCGGCAGGGTGGGCCAGGCGGTTCTGGCCGTCGTGCTCGACGACGTGGGCCAAAGCCTGGATCTCGCCGAAGCGGCCTCAGGGCGGCTCCCGGCCCCGGTGACCTTCGCCGTGATCCCCTTTCTGCCGGCCTCCGAAAGCTCCGCGCGGCTCCTTCACGGCCGGGGCTTTCCCGTCATCCTCCACGCGCCCATGGAACCGCTCGGTCCGCGCCGCTGGCGTGCCACCCCCGGCACCCTCCTGACGGGGATGGCCGCCTCCGAAGTGGAGCGGATTCTCCTGCGGGACATCGAGGCCGTTCCCCACGCGGAGGGCGTCAACAATCACATGGGCTCCCGCGCCACCCAGGATGCGGACCTGATGAGGGTCGTCATGGGGGTTCTGAAGGAGCGGGGGCTGTACTTTCTGGACAGCAGGACCTCGCCCCTCACGGTGGCCCACGAGGCCGCCCGGGAGGCGGGAGTCCCGAGCGCCTCCAGGGCCGTCTTCCTTGACGGAGAGGACGACGTGGGTGCTATCATGGCCCAGCTGGATACGCTCGTGGCCCGGTCGAGGAAGGAGGGAGCGCTCGTGGGCATCGGTCACCTTCGCCCGAATACGGTGGAGGCCCTCGCCCGGCGCATGCCTTACTGGTCTTCCCGCTCGGTCCGGTTCGTCCCCCTGAGGGAGGTGGTTCGGTGACGGCCCAGGGAACCCCGGGGACTCTCCCCACGGCCATCGGGAAATACCGCATCGAGCGCGTCCTGGGTCGGGGGGCCATGGGGGTCGTGTACCTGGGGCGGGACCCCACCATTGACCGCCCCGTGGCCATCAAGATCGTGGTCCTTCCCGACGGACTCGACGCCCACAAGATCGCCGAATTTCGGGAGAGATTCCTCCGCGAGGCGCGGGCCGCCGGCCGGCTCAGCCACCCCGCCATCGTGACCGTGTACGAGGCGGATGACGGCTCCGCTTCGGGCGTGCCCTTCATCGCCATGGAGTACGTGGAGGGGCTTCCCTGGAACTACAAGGTGCGCCAGGGCATCAAGCAGGATCCCGACGCCATCCTGCCGCTCTTCAGGGAGATTGCCTCCGCCCTCGACTACGCCCACAAGAACGGGGTCGTCCACCGGGACATCAAGCCCGCCAACATCGTGCAGACGCCGGACGGCCACGTGAAGCTCATGGATTTCGGCATCGCCAAGGTCCCCACCTCGGAGCTCACCCGGGAGGGCCAGTTTCTCGGAACGCCCGCCTACATGTCTCCCGAGCAGGTCATGGGCAGGCCCGTGGACGGCCGGGCCGACCTCTTCTCGCTGGGAACCGTCCTCTACGAGCTGCTGACCTGCAAGAAGCCCTTCCCGGGCGAGGACATCAGCACGGTCACCTACCGGATTGCCCGCGACGAGCCCGAGCCCCTCCTCGAGCTGAATCCGAGCCTCCCCCCGGAAGTGGTCCAGATGGTCCGCCACCTCCTCGAGAAGGACCCCCAGCGCCGGTACGCCACCGCGGGCGAATTCGTGGAGGACATCGACGCCTACATGGCGGGCGCGGCCCTCCCCCACGCGGGGACGGCCCTCGACAACGCATCGGCCGGAGTCGCGGAGCCGACCCTGGTGGCGAACGGTCCGAAGGCCCTCCCGCCGAAAGGGGCCCCGGCGCCCGTCCGAACCCCGCCTCCGCTCGCCCCGACGCCGCGGCGGCGTCTTCCCCTCGCCGTGGCCGTGGGCGGGGCCCTGCTGGGCCTCGTTGTTCTGGGGGCCGTGGTCCTCGGTGCGGCGGCGCTCTGGTCCAAGGCCCGATCGGGCGGACCGACCGGGCAAACGGCGGAGCCGGCTCCTGTGGCAAGCCAGACCCCCGCCACGACGCCTCAGGAAGCCCCTCCCGGTCCGGCCTCCCCTCCCGCGGCTCCCGCCTCCGGCGGTACCGTGCAGGAGCCAAAGGAGACCCAGCCGGTCCAGCCGGTGAAGCCCAGGCGGCCGCCCCCCCCGAAGACGGAGCCCAAGCCCGAGAACGCGGTCCCGGTCCGGCCCGCCGAGCCGGCGACGCATCCCGCCGTCAAGCCCCCGGAGCACGCCCTGGTTGCCTACACGTTCACGAGCAAGATCCTCAAGGGCGGGTTCAAGATCAAGGTGGACGGGAAGGACGTGGTGGCGCGGGACATCCAGCGGAAATTCACACTGAAGGACGAGACCTACACGGGGACCTTCACGGTGCCTCCCGGACCGCACGAAGTGTCCTTCGAGATTCAGACGGACATTCAGAACGTCTCGGGGTCCCACGCCGAATCCCGCACCTTCGAGGCGGGCCAGCGCCTCACCCTCAACATTCGAATGACCCGGCTCAACAAGGAGCTCAGTTTTGCGTGGGTGGAGTAAGGCCCTCGCCGTCTTCCTTCCGGTGACGCTTTTCGGCTGTTCGGCGAGGCTGGCCCCCCAGGACTGGCCCGCGGCGGGGAACTCCTGGTCGGGGCGGGGGAGGTTCATCCTGAGCCGGGGGACCCGCGGCTTCACGGCCCCGTGCGCCTTCGCGCTGGATCCCTCCTCGGGGGCGCGGGTGGAGGTCCGGGATCCCTTCGGGGCCACCCGTCTGCTCCTCTTCGTGGGCCCCAGCGAGGCCACCGTGGTGGATCCGGCCACCGGCCGGTTCGGACTGTGGCGGGGCTCCTCCGACGCCTTGCCCTGGTCCCCCTCGGACCTCTGGTCGGCCATGACCGGGCGGCCCCCTGCAGGAGCCCGGGTCCTCCGCCGGGAGGGCGGTCTGGAGGCTGCGTGGAGCGGCCGGACGGGAAGGATCAAGGCCCTCCTGCGGGAGCCCGTGGAGGGGACGGGGGAATCGGTGCTCCGGGCGCGTGGAGGAGCCGTGCTGACCTTCCGCGTGGAGGGGCTATCAGGCGCCCCCTTCGATCCGGCGGTCCTCTTGCCCCCCGGAGAGCTGTTGCAGACTCCCGCCGATCCGGCCGAACTGCTCTGGGGCCTCGCGCCGTGAGCCCCCTTCGGGTCCACGCCTGCGCCAAGTTCAACCTGGGCCTTGAGGTGCTGGGGAGGCGCCCGGACGGCTTCCATGAAATGCGGACGGTGATCCAGTCCCTCGCGCTGTCCGACGTCCTCGACGTCTATCCAGCCCCCTCGGGTCTCGCCCTGGAGTGCAGCGATCCGTCCCTTCCTTCCGGGGAGGAGAACCTGGTGATGAGGGCCGCCCGAATGCTTCAGGAGGCCTTCTCCTGCAGGAAAGGCGCACGCCTTCGTCTCCTCAAGCGGATACCCGTTCAGGCCGGCCTGGGCGGGGGGAGCGCCGACGCCGCCGCGACCCTGCTGGCCCTGTCGCGGCTGTGGAGGCTGCCCGGCCGTCCCGCGGACCTGATGCCACTGGCGGCGAATCTCGGGAGCGACGTGCCCTTTTTCCTCTGCGGCGGGACGGCGCTGGGCGTGGGACGAGGGGAGGAGGTCTACGCCCTGCCGGACGCCCCCCGCCTGGAGGTCGTGATCGCCCTGTCCCCCCGCGGGATGCCCACCGCGAGGGCCTATGAACAGCTCGACGGTCGGTTGACACGGGCAAACAGGGTCCATACAATACAAGAGATCGTTCAGGGCATCGCCGAAGGGAAGGTGGGAGAGGGGCTTCTGTTCAACCGCTTTGAGGAGGTGAGCGGGCAGCCGGAAGGGGACGCCGCGGCGCTCCGCCGCGCTCTGGAGAAGGGCGGGGAGGGGAGGCTGTTGCTTGCGGGGTCGGGTTCGGCATGGCTGGGGCTCTTCTCCAGCCGGGAGCCGGCCCAGGAATCCGTAAGGAGGATGTCGCACCAGGGCAGCAGGGGAATTCTCACGCACACGCTCACGCGGAAGGACTACTGGGAGTTGACGATTCCGAGCCAGGAAAAGGAGAGTCTGAGATGAAAATCACCGACATCCGGATCTTCCCAGTGGACGAGCCCAAACTCAAGGCGTTCGTCTCCATCATCTTCGACCAGAGTTTCATCGTCAGCGACATCAAGATCATCGAGGGCAACAGCGGCCTGTTCCTGTCCATGCCGAGCAAGAAGCGGAAGGACGGGACCTTCAAGGACATCGCGCACCCCCTCAATAGCGAGACGCGGAAAATGATGGAGGACGCGGTGATCGCGGCCTACAAAGAATCCGCGGGAAACAAGCCCGCCATGTCCGCTCACGCGGCCGAGGAGGCCTCGTTCCCGGAGGCGGATCCGGCCATGGCCTCGGAATCGCACTGAGAAAGCCAGCCAGGGGAAGGCGAGAGGGGCCCGCCGGGCCCCTTTCTTTTTTCCCCCCCGAGGTCCGTCGGCGATCCGCGCTCCTCCGACGCGGTCCGGCCCCGGCCGCCGGATCCAGCGCCGCCGTTCCTTCGCGTTTCGGGACGAGGTCATTGCCCGGCATGGGACCGTTCCTTCCTGGTACATTGGGGCGGGCTCCAAAGCGCCCCTCGCTCGCGGAGGTTTCCGCCCTCGCGTTGCCTCCGGAGAAGAATGTGGGTACCCTTGCCTTGGGGTAGGCTCCGACCGGTTTGGGGAGTCGCCAAGCGGTAAGGCACCGGTCTTTGGAACCGGCATGCGGTGGTTCGAATCCACCCTCCCCAGCCACCCTCACGTGGGAGAAGGGAAAGGCGATGGACGACAAGACCGTGGTCTTCTCGGGTCGTGGCAACCCCAAACTCGCGGACCGGATCGCCGATTACCTCGGCATTCACCTCGGGAACATCAAACTCACGGACTTCTCGGACGGGGAGAACTACTGCCAGATCCTGGAGAACGTGAGGGGGCGGGACGTCTTCGTGATCCAGCCCACGTGCCAGCCCGTGAACGACAACCTGATGGAGCTCCTGCTCATCATGGACGCGCTGAAACGCGCCTCCGTCCAGCGCGTGAACGCCGTGATCCCCTACTACGGGTACGCCCGCCAGGACCGGAAGGACAAGCCGCGCGTTCCCATCACCTCGCGGATGGTGGCGGACCTCCTCGAGGCCGTGGGGATGGACCGGCTCATCTGCGTGGACGTGCACGCGGCGCAGATCCAGGGGTTCTTCAACGTCCCCGTGGATCACCTCTTCGCGGCCCCGGTGCTGATCGCGCACATCGCCAAGATGGGCCTTCCCGACCTGACGGTGGTCTCCCCGGACGCCGGCGGGGTGGAGCGGGCCCGGGCCTACGCCAAGCGTCTGGGCACGCAGCTCGCCATCGTGGACAAGCGGCGCGAGGTGGCCAACGTGGCCGAGGTGATGAACGTCATCGGCGACGTGAAGGGAAAGAGCTGCTTCATCGTGGACGACATCATCGACACGGCGGGCACCTTGTGCGAGACCGTGAAGGCCCTCATGGGCAAGGGGGCCCGGGCCGTGTACGCCGCCTGCACGCATCCCGTGCTGTCCGGTCCGGCGGTGGACCGGCTCAACGCCTCGGAGATCACGCGCGTGCTCGTCACCGACACGATCCCCATCGGAGACAAGATCGTGCGCTGCCCGAAGATCGAGGTTCTTTCCGTGGCCCCCCTTCTCGGGGAGGCCATCCACCGCATCCACGACGAGTCCTCGGTTTCTTCTCTCTTCGTTTGATGCCGCCGCGACCCGCAGAGCGGGTCCCGCCTCGGGGGGGCTTCTGGATGACCGGTCGTACCGCCGCCGCGGGCGCCCTCGCGGCCTTCCTTCTCGGCGCCATGGCGATGGACGTCCGCGCCCGGGAGGGGAGCCCGGCGGAGGGGGGCCCCCACGGGGTTCGGATCGGCTGCGAGGGGCATGTCTTCCCCGGGTATCCCCTTCCCGTTTCCTGGGACCCCTTGCCGGCGGACGTGGAGGAATACGAACTCCTCCTCGAGTGCGGTTCCCCGGCCTGGGGAAGGTTCCGCCTCACCGAATCCGACAGTCCTCTCCAGACCCACCGGGTCCTCTCCCTCCCGCGCGTCCCGGGGGAGGTGGCCCGGATCGTCCTGCGCGTGGGGCGAGGCGGCCGGGAGGATACCTGGGCGACGAGCCGGGTCTTCCGGGTTGTGGGCGACCGCGAATCGCCGGCGGCCCGAGCGGTGTGCTCCAGGGGCGAACTCTGGCTCCAAACGGACGGCGCAAGACCTTCCGGCGCATTGGAATCCGCCGGCGCGGGGCGGATCCTCGACCCCTCTCCCGCCCTCACGGGCGCCACCGTTCTTCCCGGTCCGGGCGGCCCGCAGGACGGGCGGGAGGACCGGCGGCGCGCGGCCCGATCCGAGCGACGGAAAGCCGCCCTGTCGGCCCGCGACCCCGTCGGCCGAACCCCCCTCCTTCTCCCCCTCCGGATTTAGTATCCGGCCCGCTTCCCGCGCCAAGTCGTTTCCATCGAACCCGCGATCGGGGCGGACGGCCTTCCGCCCGAGACCGCTGGTATGGACTGCACACCGCCGAGAACACATGGGAGGAGGCGGTCATGATCCATTCCGCGCAAAGCGAGGCGGGGAAGGTCCGTTTTGTGGTCCTTCTCCTGCTTGCATTCATGGTTTTCCAGGGACTGGCGGCGCAAACCACCGTCGGTTCCTTGTCCGGATTCGCCTTTTCGCCCAACGGGACCCCGCAGCCGGGAGTAGTCGTCGTCTTGAGCGGGCCGGCGCTCCAGGGAGAGCGCACCGCCGTCACGGACGCCGGGGGCCGGTTCCTGCTCCCGAACTTGCCGCCCGGCACGGATTACCGTCTTTTGGCCACGGCCGAGGAGGGCGCGCGCCTCTCCCTCTCGGACATCGTGATCACCTCCGGGACGGCGAGCACACTGAACGTCTTTCTCGGAGCCGGGAGTACGGAGATCACCGTGGACGGATTTCGGCCGGTCACGCCCAGGCAGGCCGCCGTTCCCGCCACGCTCACGAGGGAGGAGACGGTATCCATGCCCGTTCTGGGCGAGTTTCAAGACCGCTCCTACCAGACCTTGCTCTATTTCGCGCCCACCGCCACCCACTCCCGCCTCTCCGGGAACCCGGCCGTGGGCGGGGCGACGGGCATCGAGAACGTGACCGTCATCGACGGCCTCACGCTCAACGACCCCGTGACCGGCACCTTCGGAACCCACCTCAACCACGCGTTTCTCTACGAATTGAGCACCGAGGCCTTCGGGGTGGAAGCCTCCAAGGGAACGTCCACGGGGGCCTTCATCAACCTGCTCACGCGGTCGGGAAGCAACGAGTTCCACGGCGAGGTGTTCGGCTGGACCACCGGGGCCGGCTGGACGGCGCGGGAGAATTCCAACGACTTCGAGATCACCGAGGGACGGCCGTGGCGGGCCGTGGACGCCGGATTCAGCGTTTCCGGCCCCATCGTGAAGGACCGCCTCTGGTACTACGTGGGCGCCAACCCCTATTTCAAGAACGAGGAGGACAGGGGCCAGGACGTCCTCCAGAACACCCGGGACGGCAGGGTCTTCGGGGTGGCCTACGACTACGACAAGACTTGGCGCACCACCACCTTTTTCGGAAAGCTGACCTACCGGCCGCGCGACGGCCACAGCCTGGAGTTGAGCCTCTTCGGAGACCCCTCCCGCCAGCACCTCAACGAGGGGACCGCCGTCACGCTCTTTCCTGAATCCCGGAAGAGCCGGAGGTTGCAGGGGTCCGCCAACGCGGTCCTCCGCTGGACCGCGACCCTTTCCCCGCGCCTCTTTTTGGACGCCCACGCGGGAGCGACGCACCGCCGGGACGATCTGAAACCTTGGGACTCCGGGGCCGATGGGTACGGCCGCCCTCTGTACGTGAGCCAGGACTGGGATCAGGATCTGGGTGTCTCGGCTGGCTTCGGACGGTTCACGATCGACGACCGGCGCACCCGGCAGATCGGCGCCGCCATGACCTGGACGCCCGAGGGCGGTCGGCTCGGATCCCACGAGTGGCTCGCGGGCTTCGAGGCCGACCTGGCCACCTGGAGCCAGACCAGCGGGTACACGGGCGGGTTCTTCGTTCAACTGAGAAAGCAGATCTCCCCGGACCTCACGGACCCGGACGCCTACCAGGAGCTGTACGTCAACTACCTCCAGGACCCTTCCATCCGGGAGAGGGGTTTCTACGGGGCCCTGTTCCTTCAAGACCGCTGGAATCCCGTCGAGGACGTCACGGTGACGGCGGGTTTGCGCTGGGAAAGAAACCGTCTGGACAGCGAGAGAGGGAACGATCTCTCCTTGACGAACCTCTCCCCCCGGGCGGCCGTCTCCTGGGACTTCACGGGCGATGACCGATCCAAACTGTCGTTTTCCTGGGGGCGCTACTACGAGCGCGTCCCCCTGTACCTGTCCAGGGTCCTCGACGCCGGCCACGCCACCTACAAGGATACGTACGTGAACGGCGTAAAGACCGCCCACGCCATCTACAGCGATGTCCCCGCCTTCGCTCTCGGGGGCGTGAAAAACCAGTCGCAGGACGAGTGGACGGTCACGCTCCAGCACCAATTCGGCTCCAACCTTGTCCTCGGGGCGCGGGCCGTGTACCGGGACCTCAACCGCCTTCTGGAGACCGTGGGCTACGTGGATCCCTCCACGGGGGCCATCCGGCTCATGGTCATGAACCCGGGCCACCAGAGCACCCCCCTTCTCGAGACCTGGAGGAGCGTCCTGCCTGACTACGTGCGGTTTCCGAAGCCAAGGCGGCGGTACGGGGCCCTGGAACTCCTCCTGGACAAGCGCTTCGCGGACCGCTGGTTTCTCCACGCGAATTACACGTGGTCCCGCCTGAGGGGCAACACGGCCGCGGGGTACGATCGCGGGATCCCGGAGTTGGCGCCCAACGCCACCAAAGAGTGGGACATCCCCTCCGCGGCCTGGATCGCCAACCGGTACGGTTACCTCCCGACGGACCGGACCCACCAGTTCAAGGCCGTGGCGGGGTACCGTTTCGACGGCGGGCTCCTCGTGGGGGGGACCCTGCGCTTCGACACCGGACGGCCCATGTACAAGATCTACGACTGGCCCAAGAAGGAGGTCGGGTACGGAAAACTGCTCCAGGTTCCGCGCGGCACGGCGGGACGCCTCCCCTCGGCGCTGACCCTCAACCTCCACGCCGAATACACCTTCCAGATCAAAGGCTCCACCCTCACGGCCTTCGTGGACGCCTTCAACGCGTTGAACGACCAGGTCGAATTCCGGGTGGAGGAGACGTACTACGACACGCGGAGCACCTATTCGGAGCCTCTCCGGCGAAACCCTGGCTGGGGCAAGACCAGGTCCCGCACGGAGCCGAGGGCGCTGGCCGCGGGCTTCCGCTGGGCGTTTTGAAAAGAAGGTGAGTAGGTGAGTAGGTGAGTAAGTGAGTAGGTGAGTAGGAAGGTCGGTAGGGGAAGGGGGGGGCTCAGGCCCCCCCGCTTCCTTTCTGGGGAACCGTTCTCCTCCGCGCCTCGGCCGAGAAACCGGGCGACGAAGGGGGAGCCCGTTCCTCGAGGATGCGCGCGGCGTTCCGTCGCAGTCCCTCGAAGCCGGCGCGGCGGAGGGCCGAGCCGGCGGACCGGGCTTCCCACTCGGAACGGTCGAAGCCGAGGACCTCCCCCGGCGGGGGCGCCAGGAGGCCCTGGTTGGGGAGAAACTCGGGCTCCTCTGCAAGGGGCGCCTCGAGGTTGAAGGGACAGACCTCCTGACAGCGGTCGCAGCCGAAGAGGTGCCCCTTGAGGCGGGGCGCCTCCCTCGGGAAGGCCCCCCGGTGCTCGATGGTCCAGTAGGAAAGACAGCGCCTGGCGTCCAGCACGTAGGGCGCCGCGAAGGCCCCGGCTGGACAGGCGCGCATGCACCGCTCGCACCCCCAGCAAACATCCGGCAAGGCCCCCGTGTCCTTCGTCGGCAAGTCCGTGACGATCTCCCCGAGGAAGAGGTAGGAGCCCCAATCAGGGTGGATGAGGCATCCGTTCTTTCCCACGAAGCCCAGCCCGGCCTTGACGCCGTAGGCACGCTCCAGGAGGGGCGCCGAATCCACGCAAATGCGGGTCCGAAAGCCGCGGGATTCGAGGAGTCGCGCCGCCGGACGGAGGCGGGAGACCATCACGCGGTGATAGTCGCGCCCCCACGCGTAGCGGGAGACCCAGGCGCCCCCCTTCCGGATGGCGTGGGCGGAGAAGGCTTTCGAGGTGTTGTAGGGGAGCGCCGCCACGAACAGGCCCCGGGCCCAGGGAAGCCACTCGGGGAGCGAGGCACGCCAGGCCGCCGTCCGGGCCATGTAGCCCATTCCTGAATACCGTCCCTCCGACACCCAGCGGTGCAGGGCCTCCCGGTCCCGGTCTGGAAGGTCCGGCGTTGCCGTCCCCGCCAGAGGCAGTCGCGATGATCTCAAAGTGGTGAGCACCTCTCGGATCAGACCTTCCATGAAGAAAATATAGGGCGCGTTGCGGCAGGAGGCGCGGAGGACCGGGGCCCGCGCCATGCACTCCAAGTGCCAGCCGGTCAAGAAAAAAGGCTCCTCTCGCGAATCTGTGCGTCTCGAAGGGCGGGGCATGCCGCCCAAGCGCTGGGTGCGCCTGGCTTTGGGCGGGAGGCGCCGGTCCGAAAGGCGTCCCCTGCTGCCCTCCTCACCAAGGGCCTCTTCGGAGGGCATCGCAGGAGGGCCATCAGGCGGTCTTCCCTGCGCCTTTCCTCCCGGCGCCTCTCCCGCCCGGCCGCCCTTCGGGCGGGCCGGCCTGCCTGGCTCGGTTCCGTTCGCCTCCCCCCCACTCTAATGAGCGCGCCGGCGGCGTCGGACCATCTGCTTTGTCAGGTTTCGCGGGCGGACACGCTCCACGTACCCAAGTACGAGTCGGTGTCCGCCCGTTCGCCTTTCGCGCATCTGGCTCACCGGCGCCGGGACGCCGCCATCCGCCTTCAGCGGACGGCGATTCAGCTCAGGGGCCTGCACAGATTCTCCAGACGAGCCAGAAAAAAAGGGGCGCCCCGAAGGGCGCCCCTTTTCCATTCAGGCGGAGGCGCGGTTTACTGCGCCACCACCGTGATGTCGTCGAGGTACATGTTGTTGCCGTAGGCGCTCGTGCCGAGGAAGGCCACGCGCAGGCTCGTCTGGCCCTTGTAGGAGGTGATGTCCACCGAGTGCTGCTTCCAGCCCGTGGAGCCGTCGTAGCGGTTGATGGCGGAGCCCACGTTCACCCAGGTTGTGCCGTTGGTGGAGACCTGGGGCTGAACCTTGTCGGCGTAGGTCGAGTAGCCGGTGTCGTGGTACATCCAGAACTTCAGGGTCACGGTCGTGTAGGACGTGGCGATCGCGAAGCCCGTGGTCCGGTAGTACCGCGTGGCCGAGCCGCTGGCCGCCGTATAGGAGTTGAACTTGGCCATATAGGTGCCGCCGTGAACCGAGCAGGTGGGATAGGTTCCGGAGGTCACGCGGGACCAGGTGCCCGCCGTGCCCGAGGTGTCCACCTGGGCCCAGCCGGTGCTGGATTCCCAGCCGTCGGAGAAGAGGGTCACCTCTCCGCCCGTGGCGGTGGCCGTGAAGTTCTTGCCGGTCTGGTTGGCGCCGCTGATGGTGACGGCGATGCTGGTGGGCGAGAAGGTGTAGCCGGACTTGCTCGGCGTCACCGTGTAGGAGCCGTTGGCGAGGCCGCTGAAGGTGTAGTTCCCGCTCGTGTCGGTGGTGGTCGTCGCGGTGGCGGCTCCCGTGAGGCTCATGGTCACGCCCGAGGCCGTGGCGCCGCTCACCGTGCCGCTGATGCTGTAGGTGGCGGAGGCGGTGGTCACCGTGGCCTTGACCGTGAAGGAACCGGCGGCGTAGCCGTAGGCGGCGATGTTCCAGGTGCCGGCGGCGGGGCTCGTGTGGGTCAGCAGTTCGCTGGTGGTGCTGCTGTTCCAGGAGCGGCCGGTGTAGCTCGACGTGGTGGGGTTGCCCAGGGTCGGGGAGCCCGTGTAGAGGTCCACGTCCGCCGTGAGGTTGTAGAGCTCCACCTTGAGTTCGGTGGCGCCGGTGGGCACCGTGATGTCGTAGTGGGCGTAGGCCTGGTAGGCCACGGAGCCGTTCACGGCCACGCCGCTGGTCAGGGGCGTGTCGCCGGCCACGGCGGTGGCGGTGAAGTTCTTGCCGGTCTGGTTGGCGCCGCTGATGGTGACGGCGATGCTGGTGGGCGAGAAGGTGTAGCCGGACTTGCTCGGCGTCACCGTGTAGGAGCCGTTGGCGAGGCCGCTGAAGGTGTAGTTCCCGCTCGTATCGGTGGTGGTCGTCGCGGTGGCGGCTCCCGTGAGGCTCATGGTCACGCCCGAGGCCGTGGCGCCGCTCACCGTGCCGCTGATGCTGTAGGTGGGAACCGCCGTGGCGGTGAAGTTCTTGCCCGTCTGGTTGGCGCCGCTGATGGTGACGGCGATGCTGGTGGGCGAGAAAGTGTAGCCGGACTTGCTCGGCGTCACCGTGTAGGAGCCGTTGGCGAGGCCGCTGAAGGTGTAGTTCCCGCTCGTGTCGGTGGTGGTCGTCGCGGTGGCGGCTCCCGTGAGGCTCATGGTCACGCCCG
>Ga0209172_10001239_pt1 | contig 56607 bp, 55 predicted proteins | sample LarsenN4metaG_FD_184113 | JGI IMG/M metagenome (GOLD analysis project Ga0209172, IMG submission 184113) | Hot spring sediment bacterial and archeal communities from British Columbia, Canada, to study Microbial Dark Matter (Phase II) - Larsen... ...
AACCCAGGAGCGTGACGCCGCCGCGCTCCATCCGGGCGACCGTTCCCTTAGCCTCCTCGTAATCCTCGAGGCTGTAGACGTGAAGTTCGAGGCGAGGAATATTCAGGGTCCTACGCACGAGTGCGTACGCATCCTCTCGACGAGGGCCTTCGTATACGACGAGGAGGTCGATGTCACTGGCGGCGGTGAATCGGCCGGAGCCGTACGAGCCAAACAGCACGACGCGCCGGAGGGAGAGCTGGGCCGCCAGCGCCGGCAACCTCTCCTGGAGCCGACGGATCAGATCATCCCGCGTGTGGGCCGGATAGAAGAGCCGAACAGAAGTTGATGATTTGAGCCGAGAAGCAGGCCCAGTTGTAGAAGCCTCGCTCCAGATCGCTCTTGGCGTGCGCGAGGTCGCCCTGAGCGTCGTCCATCCAGTCCCGGCTTCGTTCCATAGACACAGGTCTTCCCCGACAAGGTTCAGCGCCCCTGTCGCAAGCGTGACCTGTCGCCGTTTCGGGCTGCGTTCCGAAATTCGAACACTCGGCCTCATCGCTCTACGGAATCAGGAGGAATCGCTCCGAAACAGTACGAAACCTCCCGCAATTCCCACCCGGGGGGGTGCCCATGCACAGCTCCGTGCGAAAGTATGCCCTGCTCTATCTTCTCGCGGCCGCGCTGCTGGCCGGTGCGGGGGCGCCAGCGGTCGGCCAGTCGCCGCAGTCCGGCGGCGAGCTGCGCCTGGCGCGCGACGCCGACAGCGCGACGATGGATCCCATCGCCACGACCCAGAACCTGGACCTGTGGATCTTCATCAACATCTACGACACGCTGGTGCGCCAGGGCGACGACGCCCGGTCGATCGTCCCGGGCATGGCCGAGCGCTGGACGGTCAGCCCCGACGGCAAGGTCTACACATTCTACCTCCGGCCGAACCTGAAGTTCAGCGACGGCACCGCAGTCCGGGCCGGCGACGTGGTCTTCGCCCTCAACCGCGCGCGCACGGCGAAAGAGGCGGCCTGGGCCTGGACGCTGTCGTCGGTTGCCAAGGTCGAGGCGCCGAACAACACCACGGTGCGGGTGACCCTCAAGCAGAAGTGGGCGCCGTTTCTGGCGGACATCGCGCTCTTCGACACCGCGGTCTATCCGGAGGCCTACTTCAAGAAGGTCGGGGCGAAGGGACTCGCGGCGAAGCCGCTGGGCTCGGGGCCGTTCTACCTGGCGGAGTGGAAGCGCGGCGACTACATCCTGCTCAAGAAGAACCCGTATTACTGGGACGCGAAGAACGTGCGCCTGGATGCGGTCCGCTTCCTGGTGGTGCCCGACGACAACACGCGCATCCTGAAGCTGCTCAACGGCGAGGTGGACGCGATCGGCTTCGTGCCCTTCAGCCGGATCAACGAGCTGAAGAACCATCCGGACGTGAACATGGTGCTTGATCCCTCCACGCGGACCGACTACCTGATGTTCAATCATAAGAAGCGGCCGTTTGCGGATCGGAAAGTGCGCCAGGCCATCTCGTACGCGATCGACCGCGAGGAAATCGTGCGCAGCATCCTCTTCGGCAACGGGGAGCCGGCCAGTTCCTTCCTGCCGAAGGGCGCCGTGGCCTGGGATCCGACCCTCAAACCGTATCCGTACGAACCGGGCACGGCGATCAAGCTCATCCAGGAGTCGAGCGCGCCGAAGGGCTTCACCACCAGCCTGCTGATCAGCGCCGGGGACGTGACCTGGAGCCAGGTCGCCACCTTCATCAAAGAAGAGCTCAAGGCGATCGGGGTCACCGTGAACATCCAGCAGATCGACCCGACGCAGCTCATCGACACGCAGTCCAAGGGCGGTTACGAGATGTCGCTGCAGTACTGGACAAACGACATCATCGACCCCGACGAACTGGTCAGCTTCGCCATCGACTACACGCAGGGCGGCAACTCGTTCTTCACCTACTACAACAACCCCCGGGCCAACCAGCTCGCGGCGCAGGGCCGCGTCGAGTCGGACCCGGCGAAGCGCGAGCAGATCTACCGGCAGATCCAGCGCCTCTGGTACGAGGACCAGCACATGCTGGCCCTCTACTACAGCCCGTTCCGCAACGCTACCCGCAAGTGGGTGCACGACTTCCACCAGAACCCCTTCGGGTACTGGTCGCTGACGCGGGCCTGGCTGTCGAAGCGCTAGCGCTCCGGCGGGCGGAGTTCATCCCTCCGCTCGCCTTCCCCAACCGATGACCGGCCTCCCGCGCTTCATCGCGCTGCGCCTCTTCCATCTCATCCCCGTGGTGCTAGGCGTGACCTTCCTCGTCTTCACCATGCTGAAGCTGGTGCCGGGCGATCCCGCGATCGCCATCCTCGGCATCCGGGCCACGCCGGAAGCGATCGCCAACATCCGGGAAGCGCTGGGTCTGGATCGCCCGTTCCTCGTGCAGTACGTGTCGTTCCTCGGCAACCTGCTCCGCGGGAACCTCGGGGAATCGCTCGTGGCGAAACAGCCGGTACTGCAGATGGTCCTGGAGCGCCTGCCGGCGACCCTGTCGCTGGTGGCCATGAGCGGCGTGATCACCGCCGTCCTCACGGTGCCCCCGGCGGTATTGGCGGCGCGGAACAAGGACCGGCCGCTCGATCACGCCATCCGGGGGACGTTCATCTTCGGGCTGGCCATCCCCAGTTTCTGGCTGGGGATCATCCTCATGCTGATCTTCAGCCTGAAGCTGCACCTCTTCCCGGTCTCCGGCTTCGGCAACACCTGGAGCGAGCGGCTGCACCACCTGGTCCTGCCGTCGTTCACGGTCGCGCTGGCCCTGTCGGCGATCCTCATCCGTAACCTGCGGGCCGGGGTGCTGGAGGTGCTGCGCGCGGACTACGTGCGCACGGCGCGGGCCAAGGGGTTGAGCGAGCGCGCGGTGATGCTGCGCCACGTGATGCGCAACGCCCTGTTGAGCACCGTCACGATCTTCGGCGTGAACCTCGCCTTCCTCATCGGCGGCACGGTCGTCGTGGAGACCGTCTTCTCCCTGCCGGGGCTGGGCGCGATGCTGGTCACCGCCGTCTATCAACGCGACTACCCGGTGGTGCAGGGGATCACGCTGGTCTTCGCCATCCTGATCATCCTGGTCAACCTGCTCGTGGACCTGACCTACGTGGCGCTCGACCCGCGGGTGACCTTCGACTGATGGCCCAGGCCGAAGCGGTCGTGCGTCCCATCGTCGCCGTTCCAGCCAACCGTTGGGCCCGCCTGCGCCGGGCCCCGACGCTGCTGATCGGGATCGCGCTGCTGGCCATCATCGTCGTGGCGGCAGCAGCCGCGCCCCTGCTCACGCCCTACAGCCCGTCGGCCCTGGACATGCGGCACACCTTCGAGGGGCCGTCGCGGGCACATCCGCTCGGCACCGACAACTTCGGCCGGGACCTGTTCGCACGATTGCTGTACGGCGCGCGCATCGACCTGATGATCGGGGTCTTTGCGACCCTGGTGACGTTGATCGTCGGCTCGGGCGTGGGGCTGCTCGCCGGCTACTATGGCGGCCGGCTGGATCGGGTGATCATGCGGATCGTGGACATCGTCGTCGCCTTCCCGTTCTTCGTGCTGGTCATCGGGTTGGTCGCGATGCTGGGAACCGGGTTGCGCAACATGTTCGTGGCGATCTGGCTGGTCGGCTGGATTTCGTACGCCCGCGTCGTCCGCGGCGAGGTGTTGTTCGTGCGGACCCGCGAATACGTGGAAGCGGCGAGGGTCATCGGAATGCCGGACCGGACGATTCTCGTCCGCCACGTGCTGCCGAACGTGATCACGCCGGCGATCGTCTTCTCGATGACGGACGTGGTGCTGAACATCCTGCTCGGCTCGTCGCTGAGCTTCCTGGGGCTGGGCGCGCAGCCGCCGGCACCGGAGTGGGGATTGATGATCGCGGAGGGGCGCACGTTCCTGGCCACGGCCTGGTGGATGTCGGCGCTGCCGGGGCTGGCCATCGTGATCACCGGCGTCGCCTTCAGCCTGATCGGCGACGGTTTGGCCGACGTGCTGCGGCCGGGAGGGTAGAGTACCTTCTGGATCGCTCCCGTACGAAGACCTCTCGCCTGGGCCCGTCTGAAACTAGGTCGGCGATTGGAACCCCCAGGGCGCGAGCAAGACGGATGAGCGTGTCGACATTGGGGGAGTGCTTTCCGCTCTCGATCCGTGCGATGTTCGGCCGATGAATCCCCGAGCGGCGAGCCAGCTCATATCACTTTTGATACCGGGCCTACCAGTGCCGCATTTGGGCCATCTCCACGCACGAAGGACACAGGTAGGCGCGGCGCGAACCGTGGCGGCGGGCTGGCCGAGGTGCTGCGCCCGGGAGGGCAGCGCATGGCGGGGAAGCTGGCGGGACAGGTGGCGATCGTCACCGGCGCGGCGCACGGGATCGGCCGGGCGATCTGTGTCGAGCTGGCGGCCGAGGGGGCAGGGGTCTGGGCCTGCGACATCCTGGGACCCGAGCTCGGCGAGACGCGCCTGGCGGTAGAGACCGCGGCCCAGGAACCGTGCCACACCGCCATCGTGGATGTCACCGACCCCCAGCAGGTGGCGCGGTTCGTGGATGAGGTCGTGCGGTCCGGCGGACGGATCGATGTCCTGGTGAACGCCGCCGGAGGCGTGGCCGGGCAGACGATGAAACCCGTCGATGAAGTGTCCGACGCGGAATGGCGCAAGATCTTCGCCATCAATCTGGACGGCGCGTTCCACTTCACCCGCGCGGCGGCCCCGCACATGAAGACGCGACGGTCGGGGTCGATCGTGAACATCTCCTCCGGCGCCGACCGCTCCTACAGCCTGACCGGGATCCAGGCCTACGCCGGCGCCAAAGCCGGGTTGATCGGATTCACGCGGCAGACCGCGATGGAGTTGGGCCCCTACGGGATCCGGGTGAACTGCGTCGCGCCGGGCTTCGTGCGCAGCAATCCGGCGACGGAGAGGCAGTGGGACGCGATGGGGCCAGACGGGCAGCAGGCCTTCCTGAACAGCCTGGCCCTGCGCCGGCTGGGCAGGCCGGAGGAGATCGCGCGGGCCGTGGTGTTCTTCGCCTCCGACGACGCCTCGTACGTCACCGGACAGACCATCAGCGTGGACGGCGGCAAATGGATGCTCGGCTAGTCGGCGCCGAGCGGCTGATGCGCGACATGCGCGCGATCGCGCAGTGGGAGCGCCTCTCGGGCTCACCGGAGGAGCGGAAGGCGTTCGAGTACATCGAGCGCGAGCTGCGCGCCGAGCGCATCCGCACCCAACTACTGGAGCACCCGGCGCTGATCAGCCTGCCCCAGCGCGCCACGTTCCGGCTGGTGGGTCCTGGCGGAACCTCAGGTGAAGAGCTGCCGTGCATCACGCACAGCTTCTCCGCCTCGACCGCTCCCATGGAGGCTCCCGTCATCTACCTTCCCGATGACGCAGGCGCCCCCAAAGTCTCGCTCCTGGCGCAGGTCGTCGTGACCGACGGGCCGGCCATGCCGAACCGCGTCGCCGAGCTGCAGCGCGCGCGGGCCGCCGCCGCGGTGTTTCTGAACCGCGACCCCATGGTGCACGAGATGATCGTCTCGACGGTGTGGGGAAGTCCCACCCCCGATCGCGTGGCCGAGCTGCCCACCATTCCCGTCGTCTCGATGGCCGGCTCCCCCGCGCGCCGGCTGCGCGAGGTGCTGGAGACGGGCGGACCTGTGCGGGCCGTGATCTCGACACAGGTCGAGACTTCATGGCGCATGCTGCCGCTGCTCGTCGCGGACCTCCCCGGCGTGCGCGAGGACACCTTCGTGCTCCTCGCCGGACACGTCGACTCGTGGTATCTGGGCGCGATGGATAATGCCGGAGCCAACGCCGCGATGATGGAGATCGCGCGCCTGATGGCAAGCGCGCGCCGCTACCGGGGGCTGAAGGTGGCCTTCTGGTCCGGCCACTCGCACGGCCGCTACGCCGGCTCGACCTGGTATGCGGACACGTGCTGGGACGAGTTGGATCGCAACTGTGCCGTGCACCTGTACATCGACTCCGTCGGCGGGCGGGGCGCGACGGTGCTCACCTCGAGCTACTGCATGCCGGAGACGAAGGCGGTGGGCGCGGCGGCGATCCGCAAGGTCGCGGGTCAGAAGTATGAGGGGGCGCGCGTCGGCCGGGCGGGCGACCAGTCGTTCCTGGGCATCGGGATCCCGTCGTTGTTCATGACGCTGTCCGAGCATCCCCCGCGCGGGCCGGAGAGCAGTCGCGACTTCGCGATCACGGGCGGCGAGACGGGCGGGCTCGGGTGGTGGTGGCACACGCCGGAGGACACACCGGACAAGATCGACCCGGCCAACCTCGCCCGCGACACGGCGATTTACTTCGAGGCGATCCGCACGCTGTGCGGGGAACCGTTCCTGCCGCTCGACTACGTCGCGACGACCAGCGAGATCGTGACGCAGCTGCAGGCGCTGCAGACGCGCCTGGGGGATCGGTTCGACCTGTCGGGGTGCCTGGCGGAGGCCAGGGCGCTCGAACGGGCGGTGCGCGGGCTGCGGGCCAGAGCGCGCAAAATCGGCACCGGCCGGTGGCGGCATGTGGAGGCGATCAACCGCACCCTGATGCGCCTGGGGCGGGTGCTGATCCCCGCGCTGTACACGCAGAGCGGCCGGTTCGATCACGACCCGGCGACCTCGATCCCGCCGCTGCCGCCGCTCGCCGGGGCGGAAGCTCTCGCCGGGATTCCGAGTGACTCTCCAAAAGCGCACGCCCTGATGATCGCGCTGACCAGGGGCCGCAACCGGCTTATCGACGCGCTGCGCCGCGCGCGTGAGATCGCGGAAGAGGCAGCGGGATAGCCGATGCACTTCACCGTGATCGGGGCCGGCGCCATCGGTGGAACAGCCGGGGCCTCCCTCGCCCGGGCGGGGCACGACGTCCTCTTCGTCGATCAGGATAGCGCGCATGTCGAAGCAATCGTCTCCCGCGGCCTGACGATCGAGGGACAGCAGACGTTCACCGTGCGGGCGCCGGCCGTCGGCCCGGACCGGCTCGCGGCCGCGGTCGGCGGGCGGATCCCCGAAGCCGTGCTGCTGTGCGTCAAGGCGATGCACACGGCCACTGCGCTCGAGCCGGTCGTCCCGCTGCTCGGCCCCCGGAACTACGTCGTCTCCCTGCAGAACGGGCTCAACGAGCAGGTGATCGCCTCGCTGATCGGCGCCCCTCGCACCGTCGGCGCCTTCGTCAACTTCGGCGCGGATTACCTCGAGCCGGGCCGCGTCATGTTCGGCGGCGGCGGCGCGCTGTACCTGGGGGAGCTCGACGGACGGATCACCCCGCGTCTCGAACGTCTGACCCAGGTCTTCCGCGAAGCGGTGCTGCCCAACACGACGGCCACGGCCAACATCTGGGGGTATCTGTGGGGAAAACTGGCGTACGGCGCCATGCTCTTCGCCACCGCCCTCGCAGACGCCTCGATCACGGATGTGCTGGCCCACGGCCCCAGCCGGCCGATGCTGGCGAACTTGGCCGCCGAAGCGGTGGCGGTCGCCCGGGCCCGGGAGATCCGCTGCGAGGCCTTCGACGGCTTCGAGCCGGAGCGCTTCGCCTTCAGCCGCTCCCGCGATTGGGCCGGGATTGCCGCCAGCCTGGACCGCCTCGTCGAGTTCAACCGCCGGTCGCGCAAGGCGAAAAGCGGCGTGTGGCGCGACCTGGCCGTGCGCAAGCGGAGGACGGAAGTCGATCAGATCGTCGGGGCGGTCGTCGATGGGGCGAGTGTTCTTGGTGTCCGCACCCCGCTCAACAGGTGCCTGCAGGAACTCATCCACGACCTCGAGGACGGCCGGCGTCTGATGAGCTGGGACAACCTCGCAGTCCTCCGCGACCTGAATGTACGCGAGTACCCTGATGCCGGAATGCCAGCCGGACCCGATCCCTGATCAAGCCTGCGCCTGTGCGGGGAAGAATGTCGCAGGGGCCACGTCGAAGCGCTTACTCAAACGCTCGATGTGTTCAGGCCGCCCGCTTCCCGTTCGCGCATCAGGATGCGAATGGCCTGACTGTAGCGGCGGTACATCGTGCGTGAGCACGCCACGGACGGCCACGACCTGCAACCCGGGGGGCAAGGTCCCCGGCCAGGCCAATCTGTTGGGGGAAGGGGAGAATGGCGACCAGAAAGAGGCTGCCCGTCAAAGTGCGACGCTTCGGAAAGATGGCTGGCGTCATCCTTGTCGCTGTCGTCCTCGGGGGGCTCGCCTTTCCCTCGCCCCTGCGCGCCGGCATCCCGGGAGTCGGCGGGATGCGGGTGTTGTTCGAGGCCGACAGTGTCTACCACCACATCGTGGTCGCCGAGGACGATCGGGCCCGGTACCTGCGTTTCGACCGCTCCTTCCAGAGCGGCATGCTGCTGAGCGACCCCTTCGAGAGTCCGTTCCTCTACGCCGCCTACGCGCATCTCGGCCTGCTCTTCCGGCCGCAGGCGACCTACGTCCTCGTCATCGGGCTGGGGGGCGGCTCGATCCCCAAGCGGTTCTGGCGGGACTACCGGGAGATGACGGTCGAGGTGTCCGAACTCGACCCGATGGTCGTGCAGGTGGCGGAGCGGTTCTTCGAGGTCCAGGCGGGGCCGCGGCTGCGGATCGCCGTCCAGGACGGGCGGCAGTTCCTGATGCGCACGGCTCAACGCTACGACATCATCATCGTGGACGCCTACTTCGCGGAGTCCATCCCCTTCCACCTGACGACGGTCGAGTTCTACCGGCTGGCGAAGTCCCGGCTGGCACCGGGCGGCGTCGTCGTCTCGAACATCATCGGGGCGCTGGCGGGCCCGCGCAGCGCGCTGTTCCGCTCGATGTACAAGACGCAGCTCGCCGTCTTCCCCGGGCTGTATCCGTTCCCGGTCGCGTTCCTCCCGTATCTGGACGCGGACGCCATCCGCAACATCATGCTCATGGCGACCGACGAACGCGGTCTGACGCGCCCGCAGATCTCCGCACGGTCCCGCCAGATCTCTGTACGCACGACGTTCCCGCAGTTCGTACAGTACGCGGCGGACTATTACGACGCCGCCATTCCGACCGGCGATGTGCCGATCCTCACCGACGACTATGCGCCGGTCGACACACTGCTCCCCGTTTACCGATGGACGCCGGCCCAAAACCCCTGACTCCAAGGGGACACGCCTCAGACGCGGATGGCGGGCGAAGAGGGTCCCCCCTCGGGCCGCAACCGGACCGGCACGTAGTTACCTTCTTCACTCCCGCGCCGTAAAGACCGTCATCGAGGCCCTCCCCCCGTCCCCCTATTGTGAGAGCAAAGGGGGTGAAGGCCATGGACAACCGGCATGCCATGACGGCGATGTGGGCGCTGGGCGAGGCGGCCGCCCACGCGCTGCTGCGCGGCGCGGCGATGGTGCTGGCGACCCTGGTGGTGCTCGGTGCGCTCGCGGGCGCGGCTTTCATCTCCTCGGTGATCGAGGCCGCGCAGCCGGAGGCCACCACCCAGGACATCCTCCTGATGCCGGCCAACGATCCCGGGACGACGATGTGAAGCAGCCGTCTAGTATCGGCCGACCTCACGCACGTACCTTCCGAGCGCGCGATTGCCAAACCATCGCCAGAGACGGTCCGTGAGATAGCCCAGGGCGCCGAGGAGGACGATGCCGGCGAACATCCAGTCGATGCGGAAATACAGCCGGGAGGTCCAGATGAGCTGACCCAACCCGGTGCTGGCGGCGAGCATCTCGGTGGCGATGATCACAAGAAACGACGAGGCCATGGCCAGCCGCATCCCCACATAGATGTAGGGGATGGTCGCCGGGACCGTCACGTGGATGAAGACCTGCCGGGGTGCCGCGCCCAGGCTGCGCGCGGCGAACACCTTCTCCTGCTCCACCGCGGCGACGCCCGTCGCCGTATTGATCATCACAATGAAGCCCGTGGCGTAGATGATCAGCAGTACCCGGGAGAGCTCCCCCACGCCGAACCAGACGAGGAACAAAGTAATCAGCGCGATCGCCGGGATGAACCGGAAGAAGTGCAGGAACGGATCCGCGACGCTTTTCACATAACGCGATGACCCGATGAACAGGCCGACCGGAATCGCCACCAGGCTCCCGATCAGCCATCCTGAGAACACGCGCCCCAGGCTTGCGCCGACCGCCGGAAGCAGCGTTCCCCGGGCGGCGAGCTCCACGACGGCGCCGGCGATGGTCCGCGGCGTGGGGAGGAAGAACGGGTCGATAAAGCGGGAGGCCGCCCACTGCCAGACGATGATAAACCCCACCACGGCCGCAATCGAGATCAGCCCATAGCGCCCCGGGCCCACGCCGTGGTCACCTCCTCCTCGATATCCTGCTCGATCCGCCGGTACAGCACGGCGAACTCGGGGGTCGTCTCGTCCCTCGGGTGCGGGAGGCCGACGTCGTAGATGTGCTTGATGCGCGCTTCGGGCGCCGCCGTCATGACGGCGACGCGGTGGCCCAGCAGCACGGCCTCCCGGATGTCGTGCGTGACGTAGATGATCGTCTTTCCCACCTCGGCCCAGATGCGCACGATCTCCCGCTGCATGATCTTCCGGGTCTGGGCGTCGAGCGCGGCGAACGGCTCGTCCATGAGCAGCATCGAGGGATCGACGGCCAGGGCGCGGGCGATCTGCACCCGCTGCTTCATGCCGCCGGACAGCTCTCGCGGGAACTTCAGCTCATGCCCGGCCAGCCCCACGGCCTTGATCAGCGCCTGGGCGCGGTTCCGGCGCTCGAGCGGCCGCACCCTCTGCATCCGCAGGCCGAACTCCACGTTCTGCTCGACGGTGAGCCAGTCGAACAGCGGGGCATCCACCGACTGAAAGACCATGCCGCGGTCGCGCCCGGGGGCCCGGACGGCCTGTCCGTCGGCCACGATCGAGCCGCCGCTGGGTTCGAAGAATCCGGCGATCAGGCGCAGGAGGGTCGATTTGCCGCAGCCGCTTGGGCCCACGAGGACGAAGATCTCCCCCCGCCGAATGCGAAGGGAGATCCCTTCGAGCACCCGCTCCACGCGCCCCCGGATCCGGAAGACCATCCGGAGATCCCGGATGTCCAGCGCCGGGGACTGTTCCGCGAGGCTCACGCCCGCGACAGGAGGTCGGTGGGAACGCTCCCCTGAGCGTCTCCAGGAGCGCGCACTCCCATGAGGGAAGCGACGGTCGGCGCCACGTCGACCAGACGGATCGGATGTGGCCGCCGGTAGCCTGCACGCACGCCGGGGCCGGCCAGCGCGCTGAAGGCCGCGTTGGCGAACAGGTCCAGCCTGGCCCGAGGGAGGTGAGGGGTGTGGTGGCCCACCACCTCCTCCGAAGGCACGACGAGCGGCGCCGCCATCCGCTCAGGGCTGATCTGCTGGAACCGTAGGGACTCGAGCGTTCCGTCCCACGTCGTGTAGCCGGGCCGGAGGAAGAACAGCACATCGCCGATGCGCTCCTCGGCCTTCCCAAAAGCCCCCAGGTCTTCGCGGCGGGCGGCGATCTGGACGGGACATTCGCCGGTCTCGGGGTCGCGGAGGGCAAGCAGCGCGCTGATGACATCGTCCCGGACCCGCTCGTACTGTTCGCGCGGAACCGCGCCCTCCGGCTCCCGCCCCTGCAGGTTGACCCAGATGTGCTGCGGGTCCAGGTAAGGAACGACCTTCGATCGCGCGAGGTCGACGAGGTACTTGCCCAGGGCGGGGTCCCACTGGAACACCATCAACCCGGCCTGCTCGAGCGCCCGGGTGATGGCGACGTACCGCCAGCAGGGCAGCGCGGCGTGATCGGAGGTGACGACGACCAGCGTCTCTTCGTCGGCAAGCGCCGTCAGGCCGCCGATGAGCTCGTCGACCACCCGGTAGGATTCCGCATAGAGATCCCACGTCTGCCGCGTCCGTCTCTCGGTCGTGTAGGGGAAGCGGTCGTAGAGGTAGCCGAGGTAGGTGTGGTTCAGCGTATCGAGGTAGTGGTAGTGGAGTATGAGGGCATCCCATTCCATCGTCCGCCGAAGGTGTCCGGCCACACCGCTCATCCACCCGGCCTGGATCCGGGCGTGGTCCAGCAGCATCGAGGGTGACAGGTTGGCGGGACCGTAGGGTCGGACGTTGAGATCGACGGGGATGTAGGGGCACTCGAAGCCGTCGATGTAGGGCCCCACCTCCTCGATGATCCCGTCTTCCAGACCCGCCGGGTGAGCCCATCCACGGATGTCGAAAACGTCGGTCACGTACAGCTCGACATCGCGGCCGTCATGAGAGAGCCGGGCGAGCTTGAGCCGGAAGATACCCGCGCGCTCGCCGAAGGGCTGCCGCAGCCACGGGGACCACTCCCCCTCCCGGAGCAGGGCCAGGGGAGTATCCGCGTTGCGCGCGGTCGCCACGAGGACCTGATCAACACCGCGGTGCTCGGACTCCAAGAAGAGCAGCGTGAGCCGGCATGTGGCACCGTCCGCCCCCACGTCGATCTCCGCCTCCTGCCGGGCTCGACCGCGGACCTTTCGGCCTGACCACCCCGTGGCCTCGCGCAATGACAGCGGATGCCAGGCGACCTTGATCGCCGGAAGGTCCGTCACGACCACCTGCGGAGGGCCTGCGGCGTACAGGGCCGGCTTGGCGATGCGCCAGAGGTCGGCCCCCGGGGTGAGCCCGCCGATTACCGCGCCCTGCCGGAGCGTCGACGGCCAGCCGGTCGGGTAATTCACGACGGCGACGCGCTTGCCCGCGTCCTCCAGGGTGTTCCAGAGGAACTCCGCCTTGCTGGACGTCGATCGCTTGTTCCGATAGCGGTCTCGTTCGCCGTCGGCAATTGGCTCGCCGGCCACGTGCGACGTGAAGCTGTAGATGCCGTGCGTGGAGGGTTCCGCGCCGGTCATGATCGTGGTCCAGTTCGTCGGAGTATCCACGGGGATCGATGGGAGGGATTCGGTGAGGACGCCGCGCCTCACCAGCGCGCCCAGCGAAGGCATGACGCCCGCCCCGACGAACCGCTCGATGAGGGGCAGCATTCCCCCATCGATCCCCACGACGATCAACCTGCGCGCCGGCCCTCGCGCCATCGCCGTCAGATCTTCACGCGTTCCGGCGCGGCCTGCTGCAGCGGACGGATGACGAAGAACTCCGGGACGGCGATGCGCGTCCTGAGGATCTGGTTCTCCAGCATGAACCCCAGCAGCCCGCTGAGCGCGTCGATGTGTCGGCGCTGGAGCGCAATCGTGGCGTTCTGCCGGCGGAGCTCCGTCAGCACCCGATCCTCCGGAGCTCTGTTCCGCTTCGAGATGATCGCCGCGGCGGCGGGGAGGTTCTGGTTCATCCAGTCCGTGGCCTCGATCAGCGCCTTGAGAATCGCCACAACGGTGTCCTGCCGGGTCTCCAGATACCTGGCGCTGACCACCATGTAGCCGTACGAACGGTGCTGTGCCGCACTGTCGTCGGTGAGGATCCGCACGCCCTCGATCTGCTGAGCTTCGTCCGTTCCCTGGCCCCACACCCAGGCCGCGTCGATGCTCCCCCGGCGCAGGGCGGCGACGATCTCGAAGAGGCTCGGGAGCGGCACGAGCTGGACGTCAGAGGGGCTCACGCCCCCCACCTGCAGGTAGCGGATCGTCACGAAGTGCTGCAGGGTCCCCTGGGCGATCCCCAGCCGCTTCCCGCGCATGTCTGCCGCGCCCGCGATGCCGCGCCGGGCGGCGAGCTTGTGGAACCCCGGCTCCGGCTCGATGATCGCGGCAACCACGCGCAGCTGGCCGGTCTGCATCCTGATCAGGAGCGGGAAGTCCAGGGCGAAGCCGACGTCGGTCCGGCCGGCGAGCACGCCGTCCACGGTATCGATGCCAAATGAGAACGGCTGGACGGTCGGTCGAATGCCGTATTTCTGGAAGATGCCGCGTTCCGCGGCGACATGTACCGGAGCGCCCAGGATGAAGGAGTCCACGCCGAAGCTGACAGGAACCGGGGCCTGTGCGCGCACCGGGGCGCCCGCGAGCACAACCATGGCGAGCACGGCCGCGAGGACTGCGAAACGCAGCCGGGCAACCGCAGGCTTCTGCATCGTCCACCCTCCTCTTCGTGCCTCTGCAGCTAAGCAGCCTCCTACCGCGTCTTGCGGATGACCTGGTAGGTGATGACGCCGGGTCGCTGGTAGCTGATGGAGTACACCACGGGCCGATTGCCGGCCGTGTAGGCGGTCTGCTCTATCCGGAGCACGCCGGCACCGTTCTTGACGCGGAGACGGCGGGCAATGGTGCGGTCCGCCTCCTCCACACCCACCCGCGCCACGGCGTACGCCACAGGGTGCCGGGCAGTCTTCAGAAACTCAAGCATGTCGCCGGAGAAGGCCGACCATCTGGTCTCGTCGAGGATCAGATCGGCCGGCAGGAAGTCGCTCATCCACACCGACGGCCGCCCGCTGGCGAGGTACGCGCGTTGGACGAGAACGATCGGCGATCCGGCGGGCAGACCGAGGGACCGGGTCACGGCATCCGAGCCCTCGATCCGCCTGATCTGCAGATCCGCCATCTCGGGCTTGAACCCGTGGGTCGCGATGAGCTCGGGGAAGCTGATCAGCTCGTCAATGCGCGCGTCGATCTGCGGGGGAACGTGGTTGACGAAGTTGCCGGCTCCGTGCCGCCGGGAGACGATACCCTCGATCTGCAGGAGGGCCAGGGCCTCACGCACCGTGGGGCGGCTCACACCCAACTCCCGGGCTAGCTCGTCCTCCGGGGGCAACTGGGCGCCCGGCTGGAACTGCCGGGTGGAGATCATCGCCAGCAGCCGCCGGCGCGCCTGGAGATACAGAGGGGCCGGATCCGTGCGGACCCTGTGGTCGACACCGCTCCTAGACGTCATACGTCTTACCTCTTCCTCGGGTTCGACGCGCGGAGAGCTTCTCCCTCCGTGCGGTCTACCAGCGCGGCTCGCGTTTCTCGAGGAACGCCCGTGCGCCTTCTCGGGCGTCCTCGCTCTGCAGCAGCGCGACGCGAGCCCGGTGGAGGTGCTGCAGCGCGGCTTCGACGGTCATCGCGCTCGTCTCGCGAAATGCCGCCAGGCCAGTCCGGATGGCGAGCGGGCTGCGGGAGCCCAGGCTCTGGGCCAGCCGCAGCGCGCTGTCGTGCAGCGCCTCGGGGGAGACCACGTCCATGACCAGCCCGAGACGGCGGGCCTCGTTCGCCTCGATTGTCCTCCCGGTGAGAGCGAGCTCGAGCGTCACCCTGTCACCCAGCGCTGCGCGCACGAAGGGCAGGATGGTCAGGGGGAAGAGGCCGACGTTGATCTCGGTCAGCGCGAACCGGGCCCGCTGGGAGGCTATCGCAAGGTGACAGACGGCAACCAGCCCCATCCCTCCGCCGTACGCCGCGCCGTTCACGGCGGCGACCAGCGGCTTGGCCAGCCGCCACGCGCGGGTCAGCAGGTCCATCGTCATCCGGGTGTCCTCCTCCGCCCGCTCGGGATGCGCCGAAAGGTCCGCGAACTCCCGCAGGTCGCCTCCGGCGCAGAAGGCTTCTCCAGCACCGGTGAGGACGACCGCGCGCACCGCAGGGTCGGCCTCCGCCTGCGTCAGCGCCTCGCGGAGCTCGGCGATGGCCGTCCGACCGAGCGGGTTGCGTCGCTCGGGCTGGTTGAGGGTGATGCGGCAGAGGCGCTCCCTCACGTCGTACAACAGCGTCCCGTACGTCATGTTCGCCCTCCGGCGGAATGCCGCATCGCCGGATCACCGCCGCCGAGCGCCTGAGCCAACAGTCCGGGGATCTCCCAGATCGTGTCGGCCACGAGGCAACCCGTCCTGCGGAGGGCCTCGCGCTTGGCATCGGCGCTGTCCTCCACCCGCGCGATCAGCGCGCCGGCATGCCCCATCCGGCGGCCGACCGGCGCGCTCCGTCCGGCGACATACGCGATCACCGGCAGGCCCAACGACGGCACCACCTCCGCCGCCTCGTACTCCTTGCGCCCGCCGACCTCGCCCACGAGCACCACCGCCTTCGTCTCCGGATCTTCCGCGAACGCCCGTAGATAGTCCGCCACGCTCCGACCGGTGATGCCGTCCCCGCCGATGTCCACGAGGGTTGACTGCCCCCACCCCGCAGCGGTGAGCGTGCGCGCGACCTCGAAGGCCAGCGTGCCGCTGCGGGAGAGCACGCCGATCGGGCCGGGGGCCGTGTAGGCCGGGGCGATAGACCCGGCCAGGCATTGCCCCGGCGAGATCAGGCCGGCGGTGTTCGGCCCGACGACCCAGGCCCCCTGGTCCTCCGCGACCGCGCGGATATACGCGGCGTCGTGCGCTGGGACCCCCTCCGCGACGATCACCACCACCTTCAGGCCGGCCTCCAGCGCCTCGACCGCGGCGTCCCGAACTGCAGGGGCCGGCACGTACAGGACCGCCGCCTCGGGCCGGTGCGGGAGCGTCTCGGCGACGGTGTCGTAGACCGGCACCCCCTCCACGGTCTGTCCGCCGCGACCGGGGCTGACCCCCGCGACGATGCGGGTTCCATAGGCGAGCATCTCGCGCACCTGCGCCTGCGCATATCGGCCCGAGATGCCTCCCACCAGCAGCCTGGTCCCGCGCGCGACGAGGATCGCCAAGGCTACGATCCTCCGCCGGCTGCGGCCACCGCGGCCTGCACGGCCTGCCGGAGGTCCGGCAACATCGTGATCCCGAGACTCCGCAGGATCGCCAGACCCTCGTCGAGCGACATCTCCGCGGTCGCCGCCCCGGCGGCCGTGAGGTGCCCGTACATGGCCACGCGGGACGGGCGGGCCGCCAGCGCGGCCCGCACAGCCTCGACAAAATTGCGCAGCGATGTGCCGGACAGGGTCACGTTGAGGAGAATCGCGCGTACCCGGGAGTCGATCTCGGCCTTCTCGAGCACGAGATCTACCATCCGCTGCATGGTGTCGGGCCCGGTCCCGCCTCGGGCGTCGAGGAAATTCGCGGGGCGGCCGCCATAGTGCGAGATGGCGTCGAGCAGGGCCATCGTCGCGCCGGCACCGCCGCTGATGACGGCGATCTCCCCTTCCAGGTCCACGTAGGTGATCCCCAGCGCGGCGGCGCGACGCTCCAACGGGCGCAGCTGCGGGTCCGCCATCGCGTCCGCCTGCCACTGCGGATGACGGAACAGGCTGTTGTCGTCGATGACGGCCTTCACATCTCCCGCCACCGGGAGGCGATCGGCTCCGGCAAAGAGCGGGTTGACTTCCAGGAGCAGCGCGTCCGCGGCGACAAAGGCGTGGTACAGCGCCACGGTGACCTCGGCGACCTCGCGCAGCGCCGCCCCCTGCACCCCCGCGGCACGCCACAGGGAGAGGGCCTCGAAGCGGCGCAGGCCCCGGCGCGGGTCGACGGCCATCCGCGCCGGGGGACACGGGGCCTCCTCCACATCGACGCCCCCGGCGCACGAGGCCAGAACCACCGGCCGGCCGGAGACATCGTCCAGCATCGCGGCGACATACCACTCCGCCGGCGCCTCGATGCGTTCCTCGACGAGCACGGCGGCGACCGGCTCGTCCTGGTGACGCTGCGCCAGCATCCACGCGGCGATCGGCGCGGCGTCGGCGGGCGTGACGACACGAATCAATCCCGCCCTCCCCCGCCCGCCCCGCCGGACCTGCGCCTTCAGGACGGCGGTCCCCCCCAGGTCCGCGCACGCGGCGGCGGCCTCCTCGGGCGTGCGCGCCAGGCGGCCCGCCGGGACGAGGATGCCCGCCGCCCGCAGCAGCTCCTTGCCGGCCCACTCGTGAAGATGCAGCGTCCGCTCCTCCGTCTATAACCTGAGCCTCGGATCGAAAGTATCGCGCAACGCGTCGCCGAGCTGATTCGCGGCCAGCGCCAGCACCAGGATGGCGAGCCCGGGAATCAACGCGATCCAGGGCGCAGAGTCCAGGTAGCCGAAGCCTGTCTTGATCATCAGTCCCCAGCTCGGATAGGGGGGCTGGATCCCCGCCCCCAAGAAGCTCATGCTCGACTCGACGAGCACCGCGTAGCCCACCTGCAGCGAGGCTTCCACCAGCACCGGGGCGGCGATGTTGGGCAGGATGTGCCGGAACATCAGCCGGCCCAGCGGCACGCCGAACGCCCGGGCCGCCTCCACGTACAACGCTTCGCGTACGACCATCGTCTGCCCCCGCGCAAACCGGGCAAGCCGGGGCGCGAAGACCACGGCCACGGCCAGCATGACCACCGTGACGCTCGGCCCGATCAGCGCGGCGATGACGAAAGCCAGCAGGATGCTGGGGAAGGAGAGCAGGGCATTGGCCACGTGCATCAGCCACACGTCCACGCGGCCGCCCACGACGCCGGACAGGATCCCGGCCGGCACGCCCACCGCCACCGACGCGCCGACCGAGACGAAGGCGACGAGGGTGGTGACCCGGCCGCCGTACAGCAACCGGCTGAACAGGTCGCGGCCGAGGTCATCCGTTCCCAGGAGGAACTGTCGGCCGGGCGCCTCCAGCGTGTGCGCCAGGTGCTGCCGCAGCGGATCGTGAGGCGCGAGTGTCGGGGCCAGCAGGCTTGCCGCGATGATCGCCAGCAGCGTCCCCGCCGCATGCGGCCCGGTCTTCGTGCGCAGGAACCGCTGCCATACGCTCCGCCGGCTCGGGGCGGCGCTCGGAACGGCCGGGCGGGCGGCGTCAGTCGTAACGGATCCGTGGATCGAGGATGCCATAGGCGAAATCGGCCAGCAGGTTGGCGAGGATAGTCGCCGAGGCGCCGACCAGCACGATACCCTGGACAATCGGAAAGTCCCGGGTGAGTACGCCTTCGACGGCCAGCGTCCCCATGCCGGGCAGCAGAAACACCGTCTCCACGATCACGGCGCCGGACAACAGATGACCGGCGGAGAGACCGGTCACCGTGACGACCGGAATCAGCACGTTGCGCAGCGCATGCCGCGAGACGACCGTATGCTCGGGAAGGCCCTTCGCCCGCGCCGTGCGTACGTACTCCTGAGCCATGACCTCTGCCATGCCGGAGCGGACCTGCCGCACCACCTCGACGGTGCGCGGTGTGGCGAGCGTGATCCACGGCAGGAGCATGTGCGCGGCCATCGCGCCCAGGCCGAACTCCACCGGGCTGCGGTATCCGAAAGACGGCAGCCATTGCAGACGCTGCGCGAAGAGGAACACGAGCAGGATGCCGAGCCAGAAACCCGGCGCCGCGACGCCCACCGCAGCCAGCGCAGAGAGGACGCGGTCGAAGGCGCTGTTCGGCCGCAGGCCGGCCGCCAGGCCTACGGGGATCCCGATCGCCAGCGAGAGCACGACCGCTCCGGCCGTGAGAAGCAGGGTGACCGGGAAGCGGTCCACGATCGCCCCGAGTACCGGCTGGTGGCCCAGGAGCGAGCGCCCCAGATCCCCCGCCGCCAGGCGTGTCAGCCACTGCAGGTATCGCACCAGCAGGGGGCGGTCCAGCCCGAACTGCACCCGCAGGCTCTCGGCGACCTCGACGTCGATCCCCTCGGTCGCCGCCTGGATGGCGCTGACGACGTCACCGGGCAGCAGCGAGACGAGAAGAAACGTGGTCAGCGTCACGAGGAGGAGCACAGGCAGGGTGGCGACGAGCCGGCGTCCAAGATATGTCGTCACCCGGGCGCCCTCCTCTGCCGTATCCGACAGCCGTGACTACTGTCGGCCCAGCTCCTTGTAGATCGGCTTCCCGAACACGTACGGCTGGAAGCCTGTTAGGGTTTTGCGAACGGCGGCGGCCCAGCTGTCGTGGACCAGCGGGATGTACAGGACCTGATCGATGATGTACCTGTCCAGCCCGGCGTACGCCTGCTGGCGCTGGCTTCGCTCCGCCGCGGAGGCTCCCTGCTCCAGGTACTCACCCACGCGGGGATCGCAGTAGCCCCGGGGCCGCGGCACGTTGAACGATCCCCCGCAGCCGATGATGGCGAAGTAGTTGACGTGCGGATCGGGCCGTCCGGACCACCCTCCGATCCGGCCATGGAACTCGCCGCGGGTGAAGAACCGGGCGAGCTGTTCCGGTCCCGGCAGCGGGGTGATCTCGACCTTGATCCCGGCGTCCCCCAGGAACTGCTGCACCAGCTGGCTGGCCCGGACGATGTAGTCGTCCGGGGACACGACGAGGGAGAGGGTCTCGCCGGCATACTTCGATTGGCTGAGATACTGCCTGGCCCGGGCCGGATCGTACGGCGGCGACACGAGGGTGGGACTGACGGACCAGAATCCCCGCGGGAGGATACTGGGGCTGAGGTGCCCGATGTTGCCGTACACGACCCGCAGGATCGCCCGGCGGTCGATTGCGGCGCGGATCGCGCGCCGCAGATTCACGTCATCGACGGGCGTCTTTGTGAGGTTGAAGCTCATCACCAGCACCGAGATCGTGGGCGCGTCCACAAAGGTGAAATCGCGCGAGGCCCGGACCCAGGGGACATCCTTCGCCGGCACGCCCTGCATGAAGTCCACGGCGCCGGTCTTCAGAGCCCGCACCGCGGGCTCCTCCGCGCGAAACTGGTAGATCGTGATCCGGTCCGCTTTCGGGTACCCCGTCTCCCAGTAGGCGGGGTTGCGGACCAGGGTGACGTGAGACCCGGGGACCCACTGCCTGAGGATGAACGGGCCGGCCCCGACCGGCCGGCGGCCGAACTCGTCGCCCAGCCGGGCGACCGCCGTCGGGGAGACCATCATCCCGGACCGGTCGCTGAGGACGGCGATGAACGCCGGCTGCGGCTGGCGCAGCACGATCTTCACGCGGGAGTCGTCGATGGCCTCCACCGCTTCGACATCGCGCCACTCGCCGCGGACAATGCTGTTCTGACGCGGATCCATGATCCGGCGGAAGTTGAAGACCACGGCGTCGGCGTTGAACGGTGTCCCGTCGTGGAACCTGACGCCCCGGCGCAGCGTCAGGACCAGCGTCCTCGGGTCCGTCCACTCCCAGCGCTCCGCCAGGCCGGGTACCATGGTGCCGCGTGCGTCGAACCGCACCAGCTGGTCGAAGACAGCATACAGCACCCGGTGCTCGAGGCCGCTGAATCCCTTGTGCGGATCATAGTTCTGGATGTTGGGCTCCACGGCGGCGATCCGGATGTGGACCTCCGTAGCCGCGCCGGCGTCGGTCCCGGCGGAGCCGGACAACGCCGCCGCCGCCAGCACCGCCAGCAGGCCATGCACCAACCGCATCCCCATACCATTGCGCGTCATCGTCCCTCGCCCCCTCCGCGTCGATCTGCAGTGTCCCGCTGCACCCAGGTGCGCAGCGCGTGGGCTACGCCATCGTCATCGTTGGATGGCGCGACCGCCCTGGCCGCCGCGCGCACCGCGGGCGCGGCATGCGCCAGGGCGACGCCGAGCCCCAATGCCTGGATAATCTCGATGTCGTTCATCCCGTCCCCGATCGCCATCGCCGCCTCGGGCCGGATGCCGAGCCGCCCCAGCAACCACAGCACCGCGACCTGCTTGCTCGCCGCTCGCGAGGTGACCTCCAGGTAGCAGGGATTGGATCGGACGGCGGCCACGGATTGGAACAGATCGAACCGGCTGCGCAGCGCAATCTCGAACGCCCGGATGCGACCCAGCGGGCCCATGAGCGAGATCTTCTCGAAGTCCTCGCCACCGTACGGGCGCAGATCGCCGACCACCTCGGCCGTGCATCCCGTGGCCCGCTCCTCTTCCGCGACCCACCCGTCCCGGGTCGAGGCCAACCACCGGCCGTCGACAAAACCGTTGCAGGTCAACCCGCACGATGCGGCCAGATCGAGCACCCCGATCGCCGCGGGGCCGGGCATCACGGCGCGCCGGAGCCGTCCGCCGCGCGCGCTCATGACGAGGGCGCCGTTCAGCGCCACGTAGGGCTCGGCGGGAATGCCCAGCTGATCATAGAGGTACACGATTCCGGCCGGAGGCCGCGCGCTGGCCAGCAGGAATCGCGCGCCGCCCCGGACCGCAGCCTGGACGGCCTCCCGCACGCCGTTGGTCAGCGTGTGCCGGCTCGTGAGCAGCGTACCGTCGATGTCGCAGACCACGGCGGCGATCCGGGGCTGGGGCCACAGCACCCGTGCCGGTCCGGTCCTCATCGCGCGCGCACGCGCCGCGCTTCGATGATCGCGCTGCTGCGCTTCATGGCCGCGCTGGCGCTCTCGATCCTCCGCACGGCGAGGCAGACGCAGAGGGCGTCGATCAGGCTCAAGTGCGCGATGCGTGAGGCCATGGCCTCGCGGCGAAACACCGTCTCCCGGTCCGCCGTCACGAGGTGAATCGTGGCGTACTGGGCCAGCGGCGTCTGCCGGTGACTGGAGAGGCTGATCACCGTCGCCCCGGCCTCAGCCGCCCTGGCCGCCGCGTTGAGGGTTTCTGTCGTCCGGCCCGTGTGCGAGATGACGAGCGCCGCGTCGCGCGGTGTGAGCGCGGCCGCGGACACGGCCATCATGTGCGCGTCGGTCACGACCGCGGCGGTGAGGCCGATCCGCAGCAGACGGTAGTACGCATCCTGGGCGATCGGCGCCGAGGAACCGACCCCGTACACCTCAACCCGGCGCGCCCGGTGTAACACGTCGAGAGCGCGTTGGAATTGGCGTCCGTCCAGGAGGGTCAGGGTCTCGGCGACGGCCTGGATGTCCGCGTGCAGCACCTTGCGCGCGATCGTCATCGGATCATCCGTCAGGTTGACGTCCTCGTGAAAGATCGCGACCCCGGCCGCGCCCCGCCCGCCAAACAGGGCAAACCGGAACTCCCGAAAACCGGAGTAGCCGACGGCCTGCGCAAAACGAACGACCGTCGCTTCGCTGACGCCGACGCGCGCCGCCAATCCCTGTACGGATACCCGCATCGCCTGCTCGGGATGCGCCAGGACGAATTTGCCGACCCGCCGGAGGGCGGGACGGAGCGCCGGGAGGTGCGTACGGACCTGCGCCAAGCACTCCGCGGCCTGAACCCGCAGGACATCCGTCTCAGACATGAAGTTGCCCACCAGGTTCGGCGGTGAAATAAAGTTTCCTCCATTCACCGAGGTCTGAAGGTGAATTTCCCGCGGGTTCGGTCGTGCCGGTTGCCGGACGGCGTCGCCGTATTCGGAGGAGAGCGATTCTTGACATGCGAATCCGGGGAGGGGACATCCACCGTGGCCACCCGCCTGATCATCGATACCGACGCCGGCGTGGACGACGCCATCGCCATCCTGCTGGCCCTGGCCAGTCCCGAGCACACCGTGGCTGTCATCACCACCGTCAGCGGCAACGTCGAGGTGGACAAGGTCGTCCGCAACGTCGGCATCGTCCTCGATGCGGCGCGGGCCGATCAGATCCCCATCTTCAGGGGCGCGGAGTTCCCGCTCACCGTCGACCGCTTCCACGCCGCCCACGTGCACGGGGAGGACGGGCTGGGCGATGCCGGCTTCCGGCCTTCTCACCGCGCCGCGGAGAAAGAAGACGCGGTCGGCGCTCTCCTTCGGGTAGCCCGGGCCGACCCCGGCGGCTACGAGCTCATCACTCTGGGACCGCTGACGAACCTCGCCCTGGCCCTGGCCATGGAGCCGGACCTGCCTCGGATGTTCCGGCGTATCACGGTGATGGGCGGAGCCGTCCGCGGAATGGGCAACGTGACGCCTGTCGCCGAGTTCAACGTCTACGCCGATCCGGAGGCCGCGGCGGTCGTGTTTGAGCGCGTCCCCGGGCTCACACTGCTGCCGTGGGAGATCTGCCTGGACTGCCTCGTCAGCTTCGACCGCTGGCGGCAGATCACGGAGGCCGGGCCGCTGGGGCGACGGTTCGTCCGGCCGATGACCGTGAAGCTGCAGGAGTTCCTGCGCGTTCGCGGCATTCCGGGCATTTCGCTGCCTGACCCCCTGGCCATGGCCGCAGCGCTCGACGGTCGTGTGGTCCGGACGCGCCCCATGCGCGTGGACGTCGAGACGGGCGGCCGGCTGGCGCGAGGGCTGACCGCCTCCGCCGACGAAAGACGCAGCACCCGTCCCCCCAATACGCATGTGGTGACCTCGGTGGACATGCCCAGATTCCAATTACTGCTGGAACGGACGTTCAAGCAGGACTGTGGGCTATAGAAGAGAGCGCGGGGCTTCGTAGAAGCCCCGCGGACGTGGAGGTGAGTCGATGAGATTGCGGGGAGTGGTGGTGGCGCTGCTCGTCGTGGCCGCCCTGGTGTTCACGGCGCTGCCGCCGCAGGGTCAGGCCGCGCCGGCGATGCGGGCGATCCTGGTCCTGAACGGCACGCTCGGTGACAAATCGTTCTTCGACTCGGCCCAACGCGGCATGGAGCGCGCCAGGCGCGAGCTCGGCGTGCAGACCGAGATCATCGAGATGGGCTACGACCCGGCGAAGTGGCAGGCCGGGCTGGAGGACGTCGCCGCGAACAAGACCTATGACATCCTCATCGTCGGCACGTTCCAGATGACCGAGTTCCTCCAGGCCGTGGCCCCGAAGTATCCGAACAAGAAGTTCGTCATCTTCGACGTCACGGTGGACTACGCGAAGTGCCGGTGCGGCAACGTCTACTCCATCCTCTACAAGCAAAACGAAGGCAGCTATCTCGCCGGATTGTACGGCGGCCTGATGCTCAAGAAGAAGAACATCCCGGGGATGACCGGCACGAAGATCGGCGTGGTGGGCGGGTTGGACATCCCGGTAATCAACGACTTCATCGTCGGCTACAAGCAGGGAGCCAGAGCCGCGGGACTCGATCCGAATCGCGACGTCCTGGTGCAGTACGCCGGCGCGTTCAATGACCCCGCCAAGGGCAAAGAGATCACCAAGGCGATGTACCGGCAGGGGGCGGCGATCGTCTTCAACGTCGCGGGCGGCACCGGTGTGGGCATCCTGGAGGCCGCGGCGGAGGACGGACGCTGGGCGATCGGGGTGGACAGCGACCAGTACGAGATCTTCAAGGCGCAGAAACCCGCCATCGCCAGCCGCATCTTGACCTCCATGCTGAAGAACGTCGACAACTCCCTCCATCGCGCCCTGCGCCTGGCCCGCGAGGGCAAGGTGCCCTGGGGCAAGGCGGAGGCGCTGGGCATCGCCGAGGGCGGAGTGGGCCTGGCCCGGAACGAGAACTTCCGGAAGTGGACGCCGGCCGACGTCGTCGCGGCCATCGACCAGGCGCAGCGGGACATCCTCAGCGGGGAGATCAAGGTCGAGACGGTCTTCAAGTAATCCGTACGATGTGGAGGGGGAGGCGGCGCTGATTCACCTCCCCCTTCGCCTGCCCAGCCCCCAGGGGAGGCGACGGGTTCCGCATCTCGCTCCTGCGCGGCTGCGATCGGCGGACCTGACGTCGCCCGACGGCGTCAGTTGGCATCTGCATCAATCATCCATCAGAATGCAGACATGAGAACCACACTGAATATCGACCGGGAGTTGCTGCGCCAGGCGGCAAGACTTACCGGGATCAGTCAAAAGACAGCCCTGATCCGCATGGGCCTGCAGGCACTGATTGCCCGCGAGAGCGCCCGCCGGCTCGCTGCGCTGGGCGGGTCTGCGCCGCGTCTAAGGCCGATTCGAAGAAGAAGGCCGGGCAGATTCGCGTGATCCTGGTCGACACCTCAGTCTGGGTCGCGCACCTGCAACAACCTTGACACTGGCCTTCTGAACGCCCGCAACAGGAGAACTCCACTTCCCATACGAACCCGGTGAATGTCGTGGACGCGCTGATCGAGATGCGCGGCATCACCAAGGTCTATCCAAACGGCGTGGTGGCCAACGACCGCGTCGACTTCACCGTCCGCGCCGGCGAGATCCACGGCCTCGTCGGCGAGAACGGCGCCGGCAAGACCACCCTGATGAAGCTGCTTTACGGGCTGGAACAGCCCACCGACGGGGCGATCCGCCTGCGCGGCCGGCCGGTGGAGATCCGCAATCCCCACGTCGCGATCGACCTCGGCATCGGCATGGTCCACCAGAACTTCATGCTGGTCCAGAACTTCACGGTCGCCGAGAACATCGTGCTCGGGCTGGAGCCGCGGCGGCGCGGTCTCGTGGACCGCCCGCGCGCTCTGGAGATCGCCCGGGAGTTGTCCCTCCGGTACGGCCTGCAGGTCGCCGCCGACGCGCGCATCGACGCGATCCCGGTCGGGATGCGCCAGCGCGTGGAGATCCTCAAAGCGCTGTACCGCGGCGCGGAGATCCTGATCCTGGACGAGCCGACCGCGGTGCTCACCCCGCAGGAGACCGCGGACCTCTTCAAGGCCGTGCGGACGCTGGTCGGGCAGGGCAAGACCGTGATCTTCATCTCGCACAAGCTGCGCGAGATGAAGGCGGTCGCCGACCGGGTCACCGTGATGCGCGACGGCAAGGTGATGGGCACCCTGCCGGTCGCCGCCGCCACCGAGGAAACGCTGGCCCAGATGATGGTCGGCCGCAAGGTGCTGCTGCGCGTGGCCAAGCCGCCGGCAAAACCGGGCCGCCCCCTCCTGCGGGTTGACGACCTGCGCTGCGTCACGGAGACGGGCCACGAGGCGCTGCGCGGCGTGTCCTTCGACGTACGCGCCGGCGAGATCCTCGGGATCGCTGGGGTCGAGGGGAACGGGCAGACCGAGCTGGTCGAGATCCTGACCGGGTTGCGCGCCGCCACCGGCGGGGCGGTCTCGCTCGACGGGCAGGTCATCGTCAACCGGCCCCCCCGCGCGGTGCGGCAGGCGGGGATGAGCCATGTCCCGGAGGACCGGCTGCGCAACGGCGTGGCCACGCCGGCCAGCGTCGGCGAGAACCTCATCGTGGACCGGTACTTCGCTCCACCGTTCACGCGATACGGATGGTGGATGGAGGCGGGGGCCGTGAAGCAGACCGCCGAGCAGTTGATGGAGGAGTTCGACATCCGCGCCCCGGACAGCGCGGTGCCGGTGCGGGCCCTGTCCGGCGGCAACATGCAGAAAGTGGTCCTGGCCCGAGAACTCTCCCGCTGGCCGAAGGTCCTGGTCGCCGCGCAGCCGACGCGCGGGATCGACATCGGCGCGACGGAGTTTGCGCATGCCCAGCTGGTCCGCATCCGCGACTGGGGGGCGGCGGTGCTGCTCGTCTCCGCGGACCTCAGTGAGGTGATGGCGCTCTCCGACCGCCTGGCCGTGATGCACAACGGGGAGATCGTGGCGGTGTTTGACGAGCCACAGGAGCTGACTGAGGAAGAGGTCGGGCTCTACATGCTCGGGCTGAAAAGACAGGACGAAATAGGATCGCTCGGCCCGCGGGCCTCGCGATGAACTCCATCGAAGCGGCGGCCGTCCCCGCGGGGAGAGCGGCGGAGCGGGAGCGTTTCCAGCGTGAGCGCCGGCGGGCGGCGCTTGCGCAGTTTGTCCGCACGATCAGCACGGTCGGCATCGCCCTCGGTCTGGGCTTCGTCATCACGCTGTTCGTCAGCGACCGCCCGATCCAGGCCTACGTCGCGCTGCTCACCGGACCGGTGAGCAGCGCGGCCCGCGTCGGCACCTGGATCGAGGACGCCACGACGCTGACGATGCTCGGCCTCTCTATCGCCATCGTCTTCCGCGCGCAGCAGTTCAGCCTGCTCGCCGAGGGACAACTCTACCTCGGCGCGCTGGTGGCCGGCATCATCGCCCTGAAGCTGCCGGTGCCGGGTCTTCTCCACCTGGCGGTCGCCGTGCTCGGGGCGGCCGCGGCGGGGTTCGCCTTCGGCCTGATCCCCGGAGCGCTGAAGGCCTACTACGGGGCCAACGAGATCGTCTCGACCTTGATGCTGAACGTGGTCGCGGTGCGCACCTATGACCTGCTGCTGACCTACTGGCTGAAACCGCCGAGCGCGGGGTACACCTGGTCGAACCCCTTCCCGGCCGACGCGGTCTTTGCGCGGTTCATCGAAGGCTCGCGCATCAACACCGCGCTCTTCGTCGCGGCGGCGCTGGTCGTCCTCACCTGGCTGCTGGTCTACAAGACCCCGATCGGCTATGAGCTGCGCATGGTCGGCGCCAACCTCGACTTCGCCCGCTATGGCGGGATCAACGTGCGGCGCACGATCATGCTCTCCATGGCCCTGGCCGGGATCCCGGCCGGCCTGGCCGGCGCGCACCTGGCCATGGGCGTGCACCAGCGCCTCCTGCTGAACATCTCGCTCGGGCTGGCCTTCGAGGGGATCGTCGTCGCGCTGATGGCCGGCAACCACCCGCTCATCGTCCCGCTCGCCGCGCTGCTGTACTCCTACCTGCGGATCGGCGGGGACATCATGGAGCGTACCGCGGCCGTGGGCTCGGACATCGTCCGCGTGATCCAGGCCACGATCATCCTCTTCATCACGGCCGAACTGCTGGTCGGCGTGGCGCGCCGGCGCCGGGCACGGAGGGAAGCCGATGCCGCCGGGTGAGGTCCTCGCGGGCATCTTCTCCGTGACCTTCGCCGCCGGGGTCCTGCGCGTCACCACGCCGATCCTGCTACCGGCGCTCGGCGGCCTCATCTCCGACCTGGCCGGCGTCATCAACATCGCCCTGGAGGGGACCATGCTGCTGTCGGCGTTCACCGGGGTGGTGGTGAGCGCCTACACGCAGAGCGCGTGGCTGGGCCTGGCGGCGGCCCTGGCCGCGGCGGCGGTCTTCTCGCTCATCCTGGCCTTCGTCCACCTCGATCTCCGGGCCGACCTGATCCTGGCCGGGATTGCCATGAACTTCCTGGCCAGCGGCGGCACGGTCTTCGTCATGTACAGCCTGACCGGCGACAAGGGGACGTCCTCGGAGCTGGCCAGCCTGACGATGCCGTACGTGCATGTCCCGATCCTGAGGAGCATCCCCGTGCTGGGCCCCATCCTCAGCGGCCAGAACCTCATCGTCTATCTCGCGTTCATCATGGTCGCGCTCGTCTGGGTGTTTCTGTTCCGGACGGCGCCGGGCACCCATCTGCGCGCGGTGGGGGCGAACCCCGATGCCGCGGCCACGGCGGGCATCGACGTGCGCCAGACCCGGTACACCGCGCTCGTGCTGAGCGGTCTGCTGGCGGGGCTCGGCGGGGTGCACATGAGCATGGGCTACCTGCAGCTGTTCCAGCGCGACATGACCGCGGGCCGCGGCTTCATCGCCCTGGCCGCGGTCTTCCTCGGCGCCCGGCATCCGGTGGGCACCATGGTCGCCGCGCTGCTTTTCGGGACCGCGGACGCGCTGGCCAACCAGCTGGGCACGCTGCGCATCCCGCCGCAGTACGTGCAGGTCATCCCCTACGTGGTCACCGTCGCCGCGCTCGCCGTGAACGCCATCGCCCAGCAGCGGGCGGCCGTAGCGCGGCAGCGCCGCTTCCAGGTCCGGCCCGCAACCGGCGAATGACGCCGTTGACTGACGGCCGCCTCATGATCCGCAACGTCACCGCGGTCGATCCCCAGGGCTCGACGACATCGATCCTCCACAACCGGGACATCGTCATCGAGGGTCAGCGCATTGCGCGCATCACCGCGGCGGGGCAGGCGCCCGCGGCCGGCGCGCAGATCATCGACGGGACCGGCATGGTGGCCATGCCCGGCCTGATCAACGCGCACGCCCACGCCGCGATGGTGCTCTTCCGAGGCGTCGCCGAGGACGTGACGGTCGAGCGGTGGTTCAACGAGATCGTCTGGCCGATGGAAAGCAACCTGACGCCGGACGATGTCTACTGGGGGACCCTGCTGGCCGCGGCGGAGATGATCGAGAGCGGCGTGACCACCGTGGCCGACCACTACTTCATGATGGACCGGGTGGCCGAGGCCGTGGTCGCGAGCGGCCTGCGGGCGCATCTGGCCCCGACGTTGTTCGGCCGCGACCTCCGCGCCGAACTGGACGAGAGCGCCAAGGCCATCGCGCGGTTTCAGGGCGCGGGAGACGGCCGCATCCGCATGTGGCTCGGACCGCACTCGCCGTACCTGTGCCCGCCTGACTACCTGCGGGAAGTCGCGGCGGAGGCGAAGCGCACCGGCTTGGGCGTGCACCTCCACGTCTCGGAGACGGCGGACCAGGTGCGGGCCAGCCTGTCGACGCTTGGGCGCACCCCACCGGACCACCTGGCCTCGCTCGGCGTGATGGATGTGCCGATGCTGGCCGCCCATGCCGCCCACGCCACCGAAGACGACATCGCGCTCTTCGCCGCGCACCGCGTCGGCGTAGCGCACTGCCCCAAGACCTTCTTGAAACTGGCCGCGGGGATCGCGCCCGTGACGGCGATGCGCCGGGCCGGCGTGGCGGTCGCCCTGGGCACGGACGGGGCGGCGAGCAACAACACCCTGGACATCTTCGAGCAGATGCGCCTGGCCGCGATGCTGCAGAAACACGAGCAGGAGGATCCGACGATCCTAACCCTGGACGAGACGCTGGGCATGGCCACGGTCGATGGGGCGAAGGCGCTGCGCCAGGAGCAGGAACTGGGGCGTCTGGCGCCAGGTTATCTGGCGGACATCATCCTGGTCCGGCTGGACGGCGCCCACGTCCAGCCGGTCCACGACCTGCGGGCGGCGCTGGTCTACTCGGTTCGCGCCGGCGACGTCGATACGGTGATTGTGAACGGCACGGTCCTGATGGAAGGGCGCCGGCTACGGACGATTGACAAGACGCAAGTCATCGAAGAGGTCACAACGCGGGCCGGGAGGGTGCTCGAGAAGGGCCACGGCCGACGGCTGGCCGTGTATCCGACATAGGGACTGCCCTCAGCGTCGGTGAAGCTCACGGTGGTAGAATTCCTCGCCGAACATGCCAGCAGCAGAGAAGGAAACAGTTCACCGATGACCCTGCGGGCTATCTACCGGTCGCGAGCGACCCGGCTACGTCCAACACAGTGACACACCGTTTCCTCATCGACACCGACACCGCCTCCGACGACGCCGTGGCCATCCTCATGGCACACCGCTGGCGCGAGGTGCGCGTCGATGCCATCACCATCGTCGCGGGCAACGTCCCGCCGGATGTGGGGGCCCGCAACGCCGGGTACACCGTCGAGTTGTGCGGCGGGGAGACGCCGGTCTACGTCGGCTGCGGCCGGCCGCTGCTGCGCGAGCCGTCCTGGGCGTATTTCTTCCACGGGCCGGACGGCATGGGCGGGATGAACTACCCCGCGCCCAAGCGGCCTCCTGAGACGGAGCACGCGGTCGACGCCCTGATCCGCCTCATCCGCGCCCGTCCCGGCGAGTACACGCTGGTCACGCTTGGGCCGCTCACCAACATCGCCGTCGCGCTGCGCCGCGCCCCGGAAATCGCGGGCATGGTGGCGCAGTGCTACGTGATGGGGGGCGCCGCGGCCACCATCGGCAACATCACGCCGGCCGCCGAGTACAACATCTGGGTCGATCCCGAAGCGGCCCGGATCGTCTTCCACTCCGGGATGCCGATCCTCATGGTCGGCTGGGAGCACTGCCGGGACGCCGCCGCCTTCGACGACGCGGAGATGGCGCGGATCAGGAACCTCGATACCCCCTTCGCGCGCTTCGCCCTCGACTGCAACCGCACGGCGATCCGGACTGCCCGCGAGTGGCTGGGCGACATCGGTCTGACCCTGCCGGATCCGGTGACGATGGCGATCGCTCTCGATCCATCGGTGTGCACCTCGCGGTGCAGACACTACGTGGACGTGGAAACCACGAGCGAACTGACGCGCGGGATGACGGTCGTGGACCGGCACGGCGTCCTGAACAAACCGGCCAATGTCGAGGTCTGCTGGGCCATCGACGCGAAACGATGGAAGGAGATGCTCTACACCGCGCTGCGATGAAGAAATCAGGCATTCTCAATCCCGACCTCATCCAGGCCATCGCCGCGATGGGCCACACCGACCGGCTGGTGATCGCCGACGCCGGGCTGCCGATTCCAGTCGAGGTGGCGCGCATCGACTTGGCGCTCGTCGCCGGTGTCCCGGGATTCGTGCAGACTCTGGAGGCGGTCCTGAGCGAGCTGAAGGTCGAACGGGCGACCGTCGCGTCGGAGATGCGCTCCCGCAATCCGGCCGTCCACGAGGCGGTCCAGCGCCTGCTCAGCGGCACCCCGATCGATCAGGTCACCCACGAGCGGTTCAAAGAACTGCTGCCGGAGGTGCGCGTCGTGGTGCGCACCGGCGAAGTCACCCCCTACGCGAACATCATCCTCCAGAGCGGGGTGACGTTCTGACGGCCCCGGACGTCCCGCTGCTGCGGATGGAAGGCATCAGCAAGGCCTTCCCCGGCGTGCAGGCCTTGCGTGACGTGCAGTTCGAGGTCAGATCGGGCGAGGTCCACGCGCTGGTCGGCGAGAACGGCGCCGGCAAGTCCACGCTGATGCGCATCCTCGGCGGCGTACACCAGCGCGACGCGGGCGAGATCCGGCTGCGCGGACAGGTGGTAGAGATCTCTTCCCCGGTGCACGCCCGTCAGCTCGGTATCTCGATCATCCACCAGGAGCTGAACCAGGTTCCCGCGCTCTCCGTGGCCGAGAACATCTTCCTGGGCCGCGAGCCGCGCCGCCCCGGAGGGTTCGTCGACTGGACGACGATGTACGCCCGGGCCGACGACCTGCTCCGCGACCTGGGCCTGCCGATCGACCCGCGCCGGCGCCTGGGCACGCTCACGGTCGCCGAGCAGCAGCTGGTCGAGATCGCCAAAGCGCTTTCCGTCGAGGCCGACCTGGTCATCATGGACGAGCCGACCGCCGCCCTGACCGTGGAGGAGACGGAGCGGCTGTTCCGGTTCATCCGCGACCTGCGGCCGCGCGGCGTGGGCATCGTGTACATCACGCACCGGCTCGAAGAGATCTTCAGCATCGCCGACCGGGTCACCGTCCTGCGCGACGGCCAGTACGTGGGGACGCACGTGGTCGGGGAGCTGACGATGGACGAGTTGATCCGGCTGATGGTCGGCCGCCAGCTCACCGAGAAGTTTCCGAAGGAGACCGTGGCCCTCGGGGCGCCCGCCCTCGAGGTCCGAAACCTCAGCGCCCCGGGCGAGTTCGCCGACGTGAGCTTCATGGTGCGGCAGAGCGAGATCCTGGGGGTGGCCGGGCTCATCGGCTCGGGCAAGAGCGCGGTGGCGCGCGCCATCTTCGGGGCGATCCCCACCACCGGCGGGGAGATCCTGCTCGAAGGGCGACCGGTCACAATCCACAGCCCCGCGGAAGCGATCGCCCACGGGATCGGCCTGGTCACGGAGGACCGCAAGCGGCTCGGTCTGGTGCTGGGGATGAGCGTGGCGGCCAACATCACGCTCCCCATCCTGCCTGAGCTGCAGACGGCCGGGATGGTGCACCGGCGCCGGGAGGCCGCCCTGGTCGGCCAGGCCGTGCGCGACCTGGACATGGCCGTCGCCTCCCCGGAACAGCCGGCCCGCAACCTGAGCGGCGGCACGCAGCAAAAGGTGGTCGTGGCGAAGTGGTTGCAAACGCGCGCCCGCGCGCTGTTGCTCGTGGAGCCTACGCGCGGGATCGATGTCGGCGCCAAGGTCGAGATGTACCGCCTCATGGTGGATCTGGCCCGGCGCGGAGTGGCCATCGTGATGATCTCCTCCGAGCTGCCCGAGATCCTGGGGATGAGCGACCGCATCCTGGTCATGCACGAGGGCCGGATCACCGGAGAGTTCACGCGGGAGACCGCCACGCAGGAGGCGATCCTGGCCTCGGCCACGGGGAGGACCCGCAGTGCGACCTGATCCGCCGGCGACCGCCGTCGCGCCGCGGCCGCCGCGCACTGCGGCCCGCGAGATCCTGCGCCGGTACGGCATCTTCTTCGCCTTCATCCTGCTCATGATCGCGCTGACGTTCCTCAGCGACTCCTTCCTGACCGTGAGCAACATGCTGAACATCGCCCGGCAGGTTTCGATCAACGCGATCATCGCCGCGGGCATGACCTTCGTCATCCTGACGTTCGGCATCGACCTGAGCGTGGGATCGGTCCTGGCATTCTCGGGGGCGATCATCGCCGGGTTGCTGGCCGCCGGTCGCCCGCTCGTCGTGGGCATCGGCGGGGGGCTGCTGGTCGGGGCGGTGATGGGGTTGATCAACGGCGTGGTGATCACCCGGGGCGGTGTGCAGCCCTTCATCGCCACGCTGGCCATGCTCACGATCGGGCGCGGCGCGACGCTCGTGTACACCGACGGCCGGCCGATCACGGGGTTGCCGGAGGCCTTCGTCTGGCTGGGCGCGGGGGAAATCGCCCGCATCCCCGTGCCGGTGGTGATCATGGCCCTGGTTTTCGCCGCCTCGTACGTCATCCTCACCCGGACCGTGTTCGGGCGTTATGTGTATGCCATCGGCGGGAACGAGGAGGCGGCCCGCCTGTCCGGCGTCAACGTCGGCTTCTACAAAACGCTGGCTTACGTCATCGCCGGCGTGCTCTCGGCGCTGAGCGGAGTCATCCTCACGGCGCGCCTGAATTCCGCGCAGCCAACCGCTGGCATGGGCTACGAACTCGACGCGATTGCCGCGGTGGTCCTCGGGGGAACCACGCTGGCCGGCGGGGAGGGCAGCATCACGGGCACGCTGCTCGGAGCGTTCATCATCGGCGTGCTGAACAACGGCCTCAACCTCTTGAACGTCAACCCCTTCTACCAGCAGGTGGTGAAGGGCCTGGTCATCCTCCTCGCCGTGCTCCTCGACCGCCGGCTGCGCTAGAACACCGCCTGAAAGAGGAGAGGCCTCCGGCTGGGCGGAAGTACTGCCCCGGAGGGCGCTTCCCCGGACATCAGGCTTTCGCCCGATTGCCCGCCGTTCCGTCGCCTCCGTACGCTGAATTCGTCCAGATTGCAGAGGAGGGAAGAGCGCATGCGAAGAGTCAGCCTGGCAGTGCTCGCCGTCGTGCTCGTCCCTACCGTCGTGCCCCTCTACGGGGCCGCCCTGCCCACCGTCGGGTTGTCCATCTCCACGCTGAACAACCCGTTCTTCGTCGACCTGCGCGACGGCGCGCAGGTCGCGGCGAAGCGGCTCAACGTCAACCTCATCGTCCTCGACGCGCAGAACGACTCGGCGCGGGAAGCGAGCGGCATCGAGGACCTCATCCAGAAGAAGGTCGCGGTGATCGCAATCAACCCGACCGACAGCGACGCGATCGTTCCGACGATCAAGAAGATCAACGCGGCGAAGATTCCGGTCATCACCGTGGACCGCGGCGCCAACGGCGGTGTCGTGGCGGCGCACATCGCCAGCGATAACGTCGCCGGCGGCATGATGGCGGCGGAGTACGTCGGCAAGCGCCTGAACGGCAAGGGCAACGTCGTCATGCTCGAGGGCATCGCCGGCACCTCCGCGGCGCGCGACCGGGGTAAGGGCTTCAGGGACGGCCTGAAGAAGTATCCCGGGATCACGCTCGTCGCCGTGCAGACGGCCGACTTCGACCGGGCCAAGGGGCTGGCGGTCATGGAGAACATCCTCCAGGCTCAGAAGAAGATCGACGCCGTCTTCGCTCAGAACGACGAGATGGCGCTGGGGGCGATCCAGGCCATCGCCGCGGCCAAGCGGCAGAAGGAGATGTTCGTCGTCGGCTTCGACGCGATCGCCGACGCGCTGAAGGCGGTGCAGGACGGCACGATGGCGGCCACCATCGCCCAGCAGCCGAAGGAGATGGGGCGGCTGGCTGTGGAGGCCGCGGTCAAGATCATCAAGAAGCAGAGCGTGCCGAAGTTCACACCGGTCCCCCTCAAGCTCGTCACGAAGTAGCCGGGATCGTATCCGGAGTCGAAGGTTCTCCGCCCCGCGCGGTCGTGCCAGGCCGCGCGGGTTTTTCTATGCTTGCGACGAACCTTCGAGTACGGGATGGCCGCGCGCCTCACTGTCGTCGGCAGCCTCAACACGGATCTGGTCATCAAAGCCCCCCGCTTGCCCGAAGTCGGCGAGACCGTCACCGGCGGCGAGTTCTCTACCTATCCCGGCGGCAAGGGCGCGAACCAGGCCGTGGCCGCGGCGCGACTCGGCGCCTCCGTGGCCATGGTCGGGGCCGTCGGCCCGGATGACTTCGGCCGGCAGCTGCGCGAGGGTCTGACGCGGGACGGCATCGACACCGCGCACGTGACGGTCATCCCGCAGACCCCCTCGGGGGTTGCCCTGATCACCGTCGATCCCCGCGGGCAGAATACGATCGTCGTCGCCTCCGGCGCGAACTGGAAGGTCACGCCGGCGCACGTGGACGCCGCCCGGGAGAGCATCGCCCGGAGCCGGGTGCTGCTGGCCCAGCTCGAGATCCCCCTGGAGTGCGTGGTTCGCGCGGCGGAACTGGCCCACGAGGCGGGCTGCCGTGTCGTACTCGATCCCGCTCCGGCCCCGCGGGAGCCCCTGCCGGAGCGGCTGCTGCGCCTGGTCGATGTGATCAACCCGAACGAGGTCGAGGCGCGAGCCCTCACCGGGATCAGCGCCGGCGACGAGCAGGGCGCGCGGCGGGCGGCGGAGATGTTGATCGCGCTGGGCTGCCGGAACGCCGTCATCAAGCTCGGATCACGGGGGGCCTTCGTGGCCGGGGGTGAGATCCGGCGCATGCTGCCGGCGATTCCGGTCGAGGCGGTGGACACGACGGCCGCAGGCGACGCCTTCGCCGCCGCCCTCGGCGTCGCGCTCGCCGGCGGCGCCGACCTCCTGGCCGCCGCGACCCTGGCCAATGTGGCCGGAGCGATCTCGGTGACCCGCATGGGAGCGCAACCTTCCTTGCCCACGCGGGCGGACGTCGACGCTTTCGCCCGCGGCCGCGGCATCGCGCTGTGATCCGGTGACCCCCGACCCGCAGGCATCCGCGTCTGGTGCGCCCTCCCCGGTCAGACTCACACCGGGCGAACGCGCCACATTGGAAGCGGTCTGTCGCGCGATCGCGCCGGGCGCCGGCCTCCCGCTCGTCGATTTCATCGAGCAGGGACTGGCCGAAACGCCGGCGCATCTCCACGCTCGATTGCGCCTGCTGCTGCGCGCGCTCACCACCCCCGCCGCCAACCTGATCCTCGCCGGCCGCCCGAGGGGGATCGCCGCGATGTCCGATGAGGAAGCGCAGGCCCTCCTGCGCCGTCTCGGGCTGAGCCGCGTCGGCCTCGCGCGCTCCGCCTTCCACGCGTTGAAGAGCCTGGCCGGGTTCCTCGCCTACGCCGCGCACCTTCCCGGCCAGGCCAATCCGCTGTGGCCCGAGGTCGGCTTCACGGCCGCGCCGTTGCCGCCGGCGGCGTCGCCGCCGCCGATCACGCCGCTCGCGCTCACGCAGGACGCGCGCCTGACCGCCGAGATCTGCGTCATCGGCTCGGGCGCGGGCGGGAGCGTCGTCGCGGCGCACCTGGCGCAGTTGGGCCGCGACGTCCTCCTCATCGAACGCGGCGGGTGCTACACGGCGCCGGATTACACCGGCGACGAGTACGAGACGCTGCAGCGCGTCTCGCTCGGCAAGGGGTTGTTCGCCACCGACGACAACGCCTTCGGGCTGCTCGCCGGGATGGGTCTGGGCGGCACCACGGTGATCAACTGGACGACAAGCCTGGATCCCCCGGCCGACGTGCTCGACGAGTGGGAACGCGACCACGGCATCGACGGCCTGACGGGTTCCGCATTCCGCGCCGTCATCGACATGGTGAAGGCGCGGCTGCACGTCACCACCGCGCACAGCGCTCACAATCCCAACAACCAGATCCTCGTCGACGGCGCCAGGGCGCTGGGCTACGCCGTGCAGACCCTCCCCCGCAGTGTGGAGGGCTGCCGGGAGGAAGACTGCGGCCCGTGCGTCTACGGCTGCCGGCGCGGAAGGAAGCGGGACGCCCTGCACACCTGGGTGGCGGACGCCGCGGCAGCGGGCGCGCGGATCGCGGTGGGATGCACCGCGGAACGCATCCTCCAACGGAACGGATCGGTCATCGGGGTTGAGGCGGTGGCGCGGGATCCGGCTGCCGGCCGTCGGTACCGGGTCGAGATCGCCGCGCCCACGGTCGTCCTCGCGGGCGGCGCCGTCTTCTCGCCCGCGCTGCTGCTGCGCTCAGGGTTGGGAAATGCGCAGGTCGGCCGGGGTCTGCGCCTCCATCCCGTGACCGCGGCGCTCGGTATCTACGACCATCCGATCGAGATCTGGCGCGGCGCCCAGCAGACGGCGGTGTGCACGACGTTCGAACGCGTCGCCGGCCGCCACGGGTTCTGGATCGAAGCCTCCCCGGGACATCCGGGACTGGCGGCGCTGGCCGTGCCGTGGATCTCGCGGGCCGACTATGCCTCCCTGATGGGCCGCCTCCGCCATATCTCGGCTCTCATCGTCCTGGTCCGTGATCGGGGGACCGGAACGGTCCGCGTGGCCCGGGACGGCTCGCCCATCGTCCGCTACCCCCTCCATCCCCGCGACCGCGAGTTGCTGCTGCGCGGCCTGGAGGAGATGGCGAAGATCCATCTCGCGGCCGGGGCGCGCGAGGTGCTCTCGCTGCACACCAGGCCGATCCGCGTGGGCGCCGACGAACCGGAAGCCGCGGAACGGTTCTCGCGGGCGCTGTGGGCGGAGGGCATCCGCCCGAACGCGGTGACGCTGTTCAGCGCGCACCTGATGGGCGGCCTGCCGATGGGCGCGGACCGCTCGCGCGCCGCGGTCGATCCCTCCGGGCGACTCTACGGTGTGCGCAACCTCTATGTGGCGGACGCCAGCGTCTTCCCCTCGGCGCCGGCGGCGAACCCGCAGGTCACGATCATGGCGATGGCGCACCGGATCGCGCGCCGGATGCGCTGAGCCCCGCGGCTAGCAGGATATGGTCTCGCCGATCGCGACGACCTCAGGCGTCACCGGATCAACCCACCCTGGCGCAAGACCTCCTCCACATGCCGGATCTCCTCAGCACTAGCGGGGAGCATGGGCCGCGCCGGCGGCCCCACCTTGATCCCCATCAGGTTCAGCGCGCATTTCAGTCCGACGATGATCCCGGTCTGATGGATCTCGCGCCCCACGTCGTAGATGCGCGCCAGAGCCGCCGCGCGCTCCTGGTGGCGTGTGCTGCTCGTCCAGTCGCCGGCGACCGCCGCCTCATAGGCGGCCACTAACTCCCGGCCGGCGACGTTGCCCAGGGAGGGCACCGTGCCGTGAGCCCCGACGAGCACAGCCACATCCGTCAGGTGGTCCGTGCCCAGGAACATCCGGAAGTCCCGGCCGGCGCGGCGCAGCGCCAGCACGGCCTTCCGGAACTCGGTGACGTTCCCCGCGGAGTCCTTCAGGCCCACGATCCCTTCCAGCCCCGCCAGCTCCAGGCAGGTGTCCAGGGTCAGGTGGACTTTGGTGTTCTGGGGGATGTTGTACAGCAACACGGGTAGCGTCGTGGCCCGGGCGATCTCCCGGAAGTGCGCCACAATCTCGCGCGGGCTGGGCAGGTAGTAGTAGGGCGTGGTGGCCACCACGACGTCCGCGCCCAGATCGGCCGCCCAGCGGGCCCGCGCCGCGGCCAGGGCCGTCGTGGGAGCGATGACGCCCGCCAGCAGGGGAAGCCGGCCCCGCACGGCGCGGTGGGCGGCCTGCACCAGGCGGCGCCACTGCGTGTCGTCGAGGGCGGCCGCCTCTCCCGTCGTGCCGGCCACGAAGATCCCGTGGACGCCCTGCTCGACGAGGAAGTCGACCAGCTGCTCCAGACCTCCTTCGCTCACCGTGATGCCGTCGTCCTCAAAGGGCGTGACCATCGGTACGACGATGCCGCCCAGTCTCGCGTAATCGAACACCCCTGCCCTCCCACTACCCCTCGCGGACAGCCTCCGGGGTGGCCTTTCGAGGCCGCGCCAGCCGCCAGGCCAGCGATGCCAGCGGTAGAAACCAGACCAGCAAGGTGAGCACGCCCAGAACAACGCTCACCGGACGGCTGAAGAACAGAGCGAGATTGCCCTCGCTCTTGATGAGACTGATCATGAAGTTCTGCTCCAGGAGCGGGCCGAGCACCAACCCCAGGACGATGGGGGCCACCGGAAACCCCAGCGCCTCCAGGGCGAAGCCCAGGATGCCCATCGCCAGCATCAGGCCGACGTCAAACAGGCTGTTGTTGATGGCGTAGCTCCCCACGACGCACATCATGAGGATGGCCGGCATGAGCACGTTGCGGGGAAGGCGGACCATCTGGCTGCTGGCGCGGACGGCGAGAAAGCCCAGGGGGACCATGAGCAGGTTGGCCAGGATGAAGGTGATGTAGACGGCGACGAGCACGTCGGCGTAGTTGTGCAGGATGGCGGGACCCGGGCGCATGCCCTTCATCATCAGGATGCCGAGGACGACGGCGGTAAAGGCGTCGCCCGGAATGCCGAAGACGAGGGTGGGGATCCATTCTGCGGCGAGATCCGAGTTGTTGGCCACCCCCGCCTCGACGATGGCTTCCATCGATCCCTTGCCGAACTTCTGAGGCTCCCTGGAGAAGCGCCTGGAGGTGCCGTAGGCCAGCCAGGCCCCGATGTCGGCTCCCGCGCCCGGCAGCACCCCCGAGATCAGCCCGATGAGCCCTCCCCGCGCGGCGTTGACCCGATGGCGCCAGACCGTACGCAGCGCCGGCAGGAACGACGGGCCTCGTTCCAGCCTGGCGTAGGCCAGGTGCATCTCGCCCCGCAGCACCGTCCGCAGGATCTCGCTTACCCCGAAAAGGCCGATCATGGCCGGGATGAAGCTGATCCCACCCAGCAGGAAGGGCACTCCGTAGGTGAACCGGGGGAACCCCAGCGTGATGTCGATGCCCACCGTAGACAGGAGCAGGCCGAGCGCGACGGAGACCAGGCCCTTCAGCGGAGTGGCGGTGGCGATGAACGCGGTCGTGCTCAGCCCCAACAGGGCCAGCCAGAAGATCTCATAGCTGCTGAAGGTGAGGGCGAATTCCGCCAGCATCGACGCCCCCGCGATCAGGGCGACGGAACCCATCAGCCCCCCCAGCGCCGAGGCCAGCACGTCCACACCCAGGACCAGGCGGGCCTGTCCCTGCTGACTCAGCGCGTAGGAGTCGCCGACGTAGGCGGCGGAGGCGGGGGTTCCGGGCATGCGCACCAGCGCCGCGGGGATGTCCCCGGCGAAGATGCCCAGCGCCTGCAGGGTGATGATCGCGGCCAGGGCCGGAATCGGATCCAGGAAGACCGCGAACGGCACGAAGAGAGCCACCGCCATAGTCACCGTCAATCCCGGGATCGCGCCGATGAACAACCCGTAGAACGCGGCCAGGAGGATGACGAGGATGACCGCGGGGTCGGCCAGGGCCATCAGGCTCTTGAGGATGAGCTCGGTCATCGGATGACGGCGCCCCTAGCCCAGGAGTCCACCGGGCAGGGGCACGCGCAGCAACCTCGCAAACAAGAGGTAGAGCAGAACGGTCAACGCAGCGCCAACAGCGACGCTCCAGCGGCCCGGCACCCCGAGCCTGACCATGAGTCCCGCCAGGATGAGAAAGGTGAGCGGGACGAAGCCCAGGCGCTCAACCAGCAGGATGTACACGACGACCGCCAGGACGACGAAGAGGGCGCCGATGACTTCCCGGCTCGATGCCTTGACAACAGGAGCACCCCGGAACAGTGTCCCCGCCAACAGGCTGTTGAGGACGAGCCCCGCTCCGGAGAACGCCAGGAGGATTCCCAGCAACTGAGGGAACAGGCCCGGTCCGGGATATCCTCCCGACAGGTTCGGGAACGTGCGGGCCGCGAGAAAGACATAGGAGCCCAGGAGCGCCAGTAGCACACCCGCCAGCGCGTCCCAGGCTCCCATATGCCTGCTACCTGGCGAACCCCCCGGCCTTCAGGAGCTTGCCGTTCTTCACGTGCTCCAGCATCAGGAACCTGGTGAAGTCCTTGGCATTCCTGTAGTCATACCAGAACCCGCTGGTCTTGATGAAGTTCGTGAACTCCGGGGACCGGACGGCCTTGCTCACCGCGGCGTCCAGGATCTCGATAATGTGGTCCGGAGTCTTGGCGGGCGCAGCCAGGCCGGCCCAACCGCCGATGTCGAAGTCGGCGCCCATCTCCTTCAGCGTGGGAACCTTGGGAAGTGGATCCCAGCGCTTGTCCGCCATCACCGCCAGCACCCGCGCCTTGCCCGCCTCTACCAGCGGGAGGGCTTCCGCCGGGCTGCAGGTGCAGATGTCCACGCCCCCCGCCGCCAGTTCCGCCAGCGCTGCGGCCGCGCCCGTGCTCGGCACCCACTTGACGTGGTCGGTGGTCAGGCCCGCGGCCAGCAGCCAGCCGACCCGCGCCAGGTCCCAGATCCCGCCGGCCGCGGTCCCTGATGCCTTCAGCTTCCCGGGGTTGGCCTTGATGTAGGCCAGCAGGTCCTTGTAGTCCTTCCAGGGCGCGTCGGCGCGCACCGTGATGCCGGATCGGTTGTTGATGAACAGGGCGATCGGCCGGTAGTCCGCATAGGTCAGGTGGGTCAGCCCCAACCAGCTCATCATCGTGATCTCGATGGTGATCATCCCAAGGGTGTAGCCGTCGGGATCCGCCGTGGCGGTGGCCATGTGTCCGATGACGCCCCCGCCCCCCGTGCGGTTGACGACCCCTACCGGCACCCGGAGGTCTTTCTCCAGCACGGCGGCGATGGCCCGAGCCGTGCGGTCCGTGCCGCCTCCGGGGGACCAGGGCACAAAGATCGTCAGACCCTTGGTCGGGTAGGGCCCTGGAGCCGAACTCAGCGGCGCCGCCATCAGAAGTATCAGGACGCCCCCCAACAGAAGGAGCGTTCCGCGAAACACCACAGACCGTCTCATCCCAGCACCCCCTGTCCTGTGAGTACAGCCGCCAGCCTCAGTATGTCCTCCAACTCCCACCCCCGTGGCTTCACCGGATCCTGGTCGGACTCGGCTCACGCGGCGCGCCGCGGCGCAGGCGCCGCAGGCGCTTGATCACTCCCTCAGGTCGGGCAAAGGACGCATGCACTTCCCGATAGATGTCGTAGAGGACATCGTAGGCCTGGCGCGGGCCGTCGCGCGGCTCGTAACGAGAGGCGGGGCGCGCCCCCATGGCTCGGGCCGCGTCGAGCAGATCGGGGTAGGCTCCCCCGGCCGCCGCGCCATACACCGCAGCGCCCAGCGCCGAGGCATGGGCCAGGTCGTAGGCGTGCACCGGCCGGCCGGTGATGTCAGCGTAGAGCTGCAGCAGCAGCGGACTCTTGGCGGCCACACCGCCGCAGGCATGGATCTCGTCGACGGCGATGCCGCCCTGAGCGAAGGTATCGAGGACCAACCGGGTGCCGAAGGCCGTGGCTTCCAGCAGGGCGCGGTAGATCTCCGGGGGCCGGGTCGCAAGCGTCAGACCCAGCAGCACGCCGGAGAGATCGGCATCCACCAGCGGCGTGCGGCAGCCGTTCCACCAGTCTAGCGCCAGCAGGCCCGATTCTCCGGCGGTCAGCGTCCCCGCCTCGGCCTCCAGGCGGGCGAATGCCACGGCCTGGTCGCCATGTTGAGGCACGCCGTATGTCTGCACGAACCATTCCAGCATGTCGCCCACCGACACCTGGCCGGCCTCGTAGCCGTAGAAACCCGGCAGGATGCCGTCCCGCACCACCCCGGAGATGCCGGGGATCGGTCTCCGCTGTTCATCGAGAATGAGGTGGCAGGTGGACGTCCCGACGATGGCAACGAGTCGGCCGGCCTCCGCGACGCCGACGCCGGGGACGGCCGCGTGCGCGTCGATGATCGCAGTTGCCACGGGTGTACCCGTCCGAAGGCCGGTGCGGGCGGCCCACGCCTCCGTGAGTCCTCCGGCAGGGGCGCCCAGCGGATGCGGCGGCCCCAGGCGGTCGAGCACCGACGGCAGGCCGGGGTGCAGCCGTTGCAGCAGGGGGGTGGGAGGATAGCCCTCGCCCGGCTGCCAGTGCGCCTTGTAGCCGGCCTGACAGGCGCTGCGCACCTCGCGGCCGGTGAGCATCCAGACAACCCAGTCCCCACCTTCGATGAAGCGGGGGGCGGCGGCGAAGACCTGCGGAGCCTCCTCAAGCACCTGCCAGACCTTGGCCCACAGCCACTCCGACGACGTCCGGCCGCCGTACCAGCGCAGGCCCTCCCATCCGGACATGTTGAACCGGTCGGCGTACGGCTGGGCGGCGTGGTGCTTCCACAGCTTCGGCCAGGCGTGCGGCTCCCAACGGTATTCGGGGCGAATGCACAGCGGAGTGCCGTCCGCGGTCGTCGGCAGGACCGTGCAGGAGGTGAAGTCGATCCCGATCCCGATGATGTCCTCGGCGGAGACCGCCGCGGCTATCTGTCGCAGCAGGGTCTCGAGGGCCGCCAGCCAGTCCTGCGGATTCTGAAGGGCGTAGTCCGGGAGCAGCGCCGTCGTCCCGCCGGGGAGCACGCGATCGATCACGCCGTGGGGGTAGACGAACGTGGCGGTCGTCACCAGCCGGCCGCCCACGACGTCGGCGAGGACCGCCCGCGCCGATTCCGTCCCGAAGTCGATACCGATCGCGTACCCGCGCATGCCCTGCCGCCCCCGGCCGGACCGGCTTAGCCGAAGACCCGGGATTCGATCCCCAGGATCCGGCACACCCAGACCAGCTCCTGAACATAATCCCCGTACACGCCGTGGATGTGATTGCTGTCGTAGGAGGCCAGGAACTCCTCGGGACGCACCCTGAAGCGGGCGAAAGCGTGCGGCCACTCCGGGGTGGTCGCCGCGGCTTTCTGCCGCGCGACGCTCTCCGGGAACTCCACGAACTCCGCGGGCACGATCGCCATCCAGTAACGACCCTGCCGCCGGGCCAGGCGCGCCAGGGTGACCGCTCCCGGGGCGGCGATGTGCGCCACCGAGGCGCCGCCGGCGGGGAAGTAGATGATCTCAGGATAGAAGTGCACCTTCGGCAGGTTGACCATCGGATCGAACGATCGACCGGCGAAGTACGTCGCGTGCTGGCCGGAGTTGCACAGATCCCACACGTCGTCGGCGGCGTCGTAGTGGCGGACGTCCGCGAACAGGACCGGTGTGGCGGCGAGGTGCTTGAACAGCTCCATCGTCAGGGCGCCGTCCATGTCGGCCTCGGTGGCGCAGACGACGGGATCGTGCGGGCCTTCCCAGTCATAGGGGTCGTTGCAGAACGCCTCCGCCACGTCCATCGTGCAGAAGTGATCGGTGAGTTCGGGCTGCCCCTTGATCCCGCAGAAGTCGAGGTCCCACTCCGCGATCAACTCGCGCAGGGCGTGGTAGCTGCGGATCTGGCGCTTCAGGAGCTGCGGGGTGAGCTTCTTGCCGTCGTAGTGCACGCCGCCGGCATGCTCTTCCAGCCAGCCCAGGCCGGCTTCGACGCGATCCTCCGCCACCAGGTCGGCGCGCCGGACGATCTCGAACTGGTCGATGTGCTCGACGTCGATGCCGAACTGCCGCTGCCACTGGTCGAGGGGACTCTGTGCCGTATACATGCCCATCGAGCGCCCGCCGATCAGCCCGTAGGTCTCCCCCCGCAGGCGGTTGACCGCGACCGCCGCCCGCAGGAACTCGACGGCCCGCCGAAAGACAACCTCGTCGCTCACATCCCCAGAGACACGCGCACAGAAGGCGCCGATCTGGTCCAGGGCGCCGGCACTGGCCAGCATCCCCACCAGCCCAGGGTACTGCGGGTTGACGTTGCTGAAGAGGAGAAACGGCCCGGGGGCGAAGCGGCTGGCGATCGCAGGCAGATGGGGGAAGCTCCAGATGGCGAAGTTGAAGATCGTCGCCTCGACCTGCTGCGCCGCCAGGTACGCGGCTTCGCCTTTGGCCAGTTCGGGGGTCCAGACGATCTCCCGCCCCGTGACCACCTCCCACCCCTGCTCACGCAGACGAGCGGCCAGCCGGTCCTGGAACTGGCGGGTCATCGGAAGCAGCTCGCGGTGCACGTGGGGCCGGCCGTCGGAAAAGGTCAACACCCCGACCCTCGGTGATCTCATCCACCGCCTCCGCCTGGGGGCGCGCCGGAAGATTGTGAAAACGCTCTCATATTACTTTCTTCCTCACCCCCGGGAACTCCTGCCTCCGGCGTCATCTTCGCGGCGGTTATGGGAAAAGGAGGGGGGTCTCTCCGCACCGCGAATCAATCTGGATGAGAACGCTCTCCTAACCGGCGGTTCCAATCTGACCCGATGACCACGCTCAGGGATGTGGCGCGCAGGGCCAGGGTGTCGATCGCCACCGCGTCACGGGTGCTCGGCGGCTACGGCTACGCCAGCCAGCGGGCCCGCGAGCGCGTGCTGCGTGCGGCGCGAGCGCTTGACTATACGCCCAATGCCGTGGCGCGCGGCATGGTCAAGCGGCGCACGCATACCATCGGCGTGATCGTCTCCGACAATGCCAACCCGTTTTTTGCCATGGTCGTGCGCGGCGTGGAGGACGTCCTGCGCGGCCATGGATATGCCGTCATGTTGTGCAATACCGACGAGGACCCCGCCAAGGAGGATGTCTATCTCCGGCTCCTGCGCGAAAAGCAGGTCGACGGACTGTTGCTGGCCCCGAGCGGCCTCCCCACGCCCAACCTCCGGCTCTGGCTGCGCGCCGGGCTTCCCCTCGTCCTGGTCGACAGGCGCCTTGCCGGGGTACACGCGGATGCGGCGCTCGTCGACAACAAGGAGGGCGCCCGGTCCGCCGTTCAGCATCTGATCGCCCTGGGCCACCGGCGCATCGGCATGATCGGCGGGCCGCAGCAGGTGTTTACCGGACAGGAGCGCCTGACCGGCTACTATGAGGCGCTGCGAGATGCGGGGATCAAGCCCGACAGCGCCCTGGTTCGCCTGGGCGACTTCAAGCAGCACAGCGGTCACCGGCTGGCCCAGGAGTTCATCCGCATGAGACCGCGGCCCACCGCCCTCTTCGTGGCCAACAACCTCATGACCATCGGCGCGGTGATGGCCCTCAAGGAGATGGGCGTGGCCATTCCCGGGGAGATGGCCGTCGTCGGGTTCGACGACATGGAGTGGGCTTCGATCCTCACCCCGCGGCTTACCGCGGTGGCGCAGCCGGCCCACATGCTGGGGACGAGCGCGGCGCAGTTGTTCCTCCAGCGCTTGGAGCATCCCGACCGGCCGCAACAGGAGATCATCCTCAAGACGCGCCTGGTCATCCGGGAGTCCTGCGGCGCGGGCCTGGCCCGGCAGAGCTGAACACGACCCCTCGACGAAACGGGACCGTCTCTGCGGGCGAGACGGTCCCGGACGGTCTGCGTCGCCCGCGGGATCGTCAGGCGGCGCGGCGCGCGCCATTCGCGCGGCGTTTCCGGGGACTCGTCCACCACCTGGTCAGGAAGGCAGGACCGGCCTCGACGCGCAGCGTCAGGGAACTCCACAGCAGCCAGGCGATCATGCCGACCGTGCTCAACATGAACAGCAGCACGTGCGAGACGAACGCCGCGAAGATCATCACCAGGCCCACGACGACGCTCAGGTACCCCACGCTCTGGAAGCGCCGGTCCGTCACCATCAGCCTGCCGAGGAGCAGGATGCCGAGGCCGCTGGCCAGCGCGCTCAGGGACTCCAGCGAATGCACGACGCCCCGCAGGGCGTAGAAGGCGGTGGCGCCGCCCACGGCGTTGGTCGCGTAGAGGCCGGCCAGGGCGTCGAAGCCGGCCTGGCGCACGAGCACGGCCGCGGCGAGGGTCCCCGCGCCGAACAACCCGGCGCCGGCGCCCAGGCGCGCCGTCCCCGGCGCGTCGGAGGCAAAGCGGTCCTGCAGCGCGGCGAACAGCACGGCCGTCCCAAAGGCGGCGAGGAGGCCGCCGAGGATGTGCACGGTCCAGACCATCGCCGGGTGGCGGATGACGAAGGGCAGGTACCGGTGAGGGTTGACCTGATCGACGTAGTCCAGTCCGGCGGTCGGAAAGATGAAGACGAAGCCCAGGAAGATCCAGGTCGTGGCGATCCCGGCCACCACCCCCGCCTCACCGCCGAGGCGGCGCAGGTTGTCCATTGGAAAGCTCGCCTCCTCTGTCGTACGCACGTACGCACGAACAGCGCTTCTCGCCGGTAATCCGCATTCTGCCCCCGGCAGCGAGGGCGTAGTCCCCGGCCGGGCCCTGATCGGCCGGATTCCCCAGGAATCCGGCCTACGCTACTCCGCTTTTGGGCAGGGTAGGTGGATGCCGGGCAGGTCGGGGCATGGCTGGCATGTCCTTGCCCGGCTCCGAAGGGAGGGAGTTGCAATGGAGAACTTGCGGCGGCTGGGGGCCGAAGCCGGCGTCCTGGCCGGGATCGCCACAGGCCTGCTGTTCCTCGGATTCGTCTGGTTCTTCCCGCAGGCGGGCCTGACGATGGCGGCCCAGACCAACCCGCACAAGTATCTGACGTTCATCGCCAAGCATGAGATGTTGTTCTGGACGGTGAACGTGCTGGGCGGCCTGCTCGCCGCGTTGATGAGCATGGTGCTGTTCCTGGCGGTGGGTGACCGGTTCCGCGACGATGCGCCGGCCAGCTCCCGGATCGGTCCGGCCTTCGGCATCGCCGGAGCGCTCGGATTCGCCGCCAGCGCCCTGATCCGGCAGGTGGGCTACAGCGGGGCCGCGGAGCTCTACGCCGTCAACAAGACGAGCGCGGTAGTCGCCTTCCGCGGCGTCCAGTGGGTGGAGGCCTCGATGTTTGCCCTGGGACAGGTCGCGGTGGGATTCGGCGCCATCGTGCTCGGGATCGTCATGCTCCGGGCGAAGCGATACGGCGGCGTCGGGTACCTGAGCGCGGTGGCGGGGACTACGATGTTCCTGGGCGGATTCATCGACCACGTCGTCCTCTTCATGGGCAGCTTTGCCCTCATGGCAGGATGGTTCGTCTGGACATCCCTCGTCATGCGCAGCGAGGCCGGCCCGGGGCTGATCCGGTTAGGGGCGGCGAAGGGACGAACGACTTCGCGGCAGGCCGCCTGAAACCGGCGGCGTCTTTCGTTTCACGGCATGCGGCCCGGGGCTGTCCCCCGGGCCGCGGCGCGATCGCGACGTCGTGTGATTACGACGGCGACTCGTCGGGGAGCTCCGTCGGCTGGGTGCGCAGGGTCAGGCGTTCGGCTCCACGCAGCACCTCGACGGACAGCGTCCCGCCGATCGGGTGCCGCCCCAGCACGCGCTGGAGGTCATCCGGGGAGGCCACCGGCGCCCCACCGACCTGCACGATGATGTCGCCGGGCGCGATCCCGGCGTGTGCCGCCGCCGTGCCCGGCTGCACCTCGATCACGCGCACGCCGGTCGCGGCGGCGAGACCGAGTTCGACGCGGAACCGGCGATCCACGGGCGCCAGCTGACCCGAGATGCCCAGATACGCCCGCCGGACCCGTCCCTCCCGGATGAGCTGCGCCGTGACCCACTTCACGGTGTTCACCGGGATGGCGAAGCAGATGCCCTGCGACCCCATGATGATCGCGGTGTTGATCCCCACCACGCGGCCGCGGAAGTCGACCAGCGGGCCACCGGAGTTGCCGGGGTTGAGCGGCGCGTCGGTCTGGATGATGTTCTCGATGAGCCGGCCTGACTGCGCCCGCAGGGAGCGGCCCAGCGCGCTGACCACGCCGGTGGTTACCGTCGCCTGGAAGCCCAAGGGGTTACCGATCGCGACGACGAGCTGGCCCACGCGCAGGCGGGCCGAGTCGCCCAGCTCCGCCGAGGGCAGCCCGGACTCCTGCAGGCGGACCAGGGCGAGGTCCGTGTGCGGATCGTCCCCGACGACCTGCGCCTGGAGGGTTCTGCCGTCCTGGAGACGGAGCTCGATCCGCTGCGACCCTGAGACCACGTGGCTGTTCGTCAGCACGTAGCCGTCGGGTGTGATGATCACCCCGCTGCCGGCGCCGCGCATCTCGTCCAGACCGCGGCGGCGGAACCGCTCGGGCAGGGGACGCGCCACCGCCACGCTGACGACCGCCGGCCCGGCCCGCCCGACCGCCTGGACGACGGCCCGCGAGTAGGCGTCGAGGGCTTCCGCGTCCTCCACCATCACGGCGTCCGCCGTCTGATTGACGTCGACGCCGGCCAGCACCCGCTCCAGCTGCACCGTGCTCACCTCCGCCTGCCTGCCTGAGCGAACGCGGCTCGTTACGCCCCTATTCCGGGGCCTTGTGACATACGTCACTTCTCAAACCCGACGATCACAGGCATAATGCTGTGCATGCAGCAGTGGGCCGCCTTCGTCCTCCTCGGCACGATCTGGGGCTCGTCCTTCCTCTGGATCAAGATCGCCGTCGGTGAGATCGGGCCGGCCACGGTCGGAGCCCTCCGGCTCCTGTTCGGGCTGGTCGGCCTGCTCACCGTCTCCTGGACCACCCGGCAGTCGTTCCGGAATCTCCGGGCATTTCTTCCGGCCTACCTCTTCATGGGGATCTTCAACACCGCCCTGCCCTTCGTGCTCATCCCGTGGGCCGAGACGCGGATCGACTCGGCGCTGGCCGCGATCCTCAACGCCACGACGCCGCTGTTCGCCATCGTCATCGCCCACTACTGGCTCTCCGACGAACGGATCACCTTCACGCGCGCGACGGGGCTGGTTGTGGGGTTCGTGGGGGTTGTGGTCCTGGTGAGCCGCGACATCGGGCCGCAGGGCATCCGCGGCAGCATCTGGGGGCAGCTGGCCATGCTGGCCGCCTCGGCCAGCTACGCGGTCTCCGCCACCTTCTCCCGGCGGCACCTGCGGGGGCATCCGCCGCTCGCGCAGGCGACGATGGTCGTCTTCATCGCGGACGCGATCACCTGGGGGATCGCCTCGATCACGGATCGCCCGCTGCTCCTGCCGGTCCGGGGATTGACCTGGTTCGCGCTGATCTGGCTCGGCCTGCTGGGGTCGTGCCTCGCGTATCTGCTCTACTTCTACCTGATCAACGCCTGGGGGGCGACGCGGACGTCGCTGGTCACCTACATCTTTCCCGTCGTCGGGCTGGTGCTGGGGATCGTCTTCCTGAACGAGGCGGCCGACTGGCGGCTCATCATCGGCTCGGCGCTCGTCGTCGGCGGGATCGTCGTCGTGAACAGACGGGTGGGCGCCGTCACGCCGCTGCGCAGACCCCGGGAACGACCGCAGGAGACGTGAGAGCGGAGCTTTGGGCCGGCGTCAGAGCCGAGCTCCCCCTCGCCCTGGGCGCCGTGCCCTTCGGCCTCATCTACGGTGTCCTGGCACGCGAGGCGGGCATTCCCCCGGCGGCGGCGGTGGCGATGTCCTCGATCGTCTTCGCCGGGTCCGCGCAGTTCATCGGCACGCAGTTGTTTGCCACAGGCGCACCGGGAGCGCTCATCCTGCTCACGACCTCCTTCGTGAACCTGCGACACCTGCTGTACAGCGCCTCCCTGGCGCCGTTCCTGCGGGGCCTCCGCGCCGGCTGGCGGTGGCTGCTCGGTTATCTCCTGACCGACGAGGCCTATGCGGTGACGGTCACGCACTACCAGATCCGCTCGGAGACCGACCGGCACAAGCACTGGTTCTTCCTCGGCGCGGGGCTGACGCTGTGGACGGGCTGGCAGGTCAGCACGGTCCTCGGCGTGCTGCTCGGCGCGGCTGTTCCCACCTCGTGGGGGCTCGAGTTCGCCCTGCCCGTGATCTTCATCGCCATCACCGTCCCGATGCTGACGGATCGCCCCATGCGCGCGGCCGCGCTGGTGGCCGCGGTCGTCGCCGTCCTCGCCGCGGGAGCCCCCTCGAGGATCGGGCTCATGGGCGGCGCCCTGGCCGGGATCGCCGCGGGATTGCTCGCGGACCGGCGATGATCATCCTCTCCTTCGCCGCCATCTTCGCCGGGCTGGGGATCACGGCGGCGGGGGGCTACACCTCGGCCGGCGCCCTTGTGGCCGGCGTCTTCACCGGGTCGGCGTTGTGGTGGCTGGTCTTGAGCGGGCTGGCGGCGAGGGTGCGGACGTCGTTGGGCCCGCCCCTGCTGGCGCGGGTCAACCGCGCTGCGGGGACTGTCGTCACCGCCTTCGGCGTGCTCGCGCTCCTGAGCCCCCTATGAGAAGCGCGACGGAGTACTGGCTCATCATCGGAGGGATGGGACTGATCACGCTCGCCATGCGGCTGTCAATGATCGTGCTCCTGAACCGGGCGCGCCTGGCCCCCGGGGGCACGCGCGGACTCCGCTTCGTCCCGCCCGCGGTCTTTTCGGCGCTGATCGCCCCGGCGCTCTTCCGCCCCCAGGGTGCTCTTGATCTCTCGCCGGCCAACCCGTTCCTCCTCGCCGGGATCTTCGCCGCGCTGCTGGCCTGGCGCGGGCGGAATATGTTTCTCACCATCGCCGGGGGGATGGCGGCGCTGTGGTTCCTGCGCTGACGCGCGGCGCGACGAGGGACGCCTCTCCCGCGGCGAGAATACCGAGGTCGTGACCACGCCGCTCGCAGAGACCCGCGTCCACGACAACCTCATCGTCTACACGCTCGGCGGTGACACGATGCCGACCAGCTACGGGACGAACGCCGTCGCCGTCCTCGGCGAGCGCGCGGTCCTGCTGGTCGACCCGCTCATCGCGCCCGCGCACGGCCGGCTCCTGGAGGCCGCCCTGCGCCGCCACACCGATGCCCCGGTGCGCTTCGTGCTCTTCACGCATCACCACACCGACCACTCGCTGGGCGCCGTGGTCTTCGAGGATCGCGGCGCCGCGCTGATCGGCCACCGGGCCTGCCGGGAGGCGATGGCCGCGGAGCACCCGGCCCTGATCGCCTCGCGGCGGACGCAGCCCGCGGTGGCGGAGCTGTTCGCCGACGCGCGACCGGTGTTCCCCTCGATCACCTTCGAGGAAGGACTGGTGCTGCACGTCGGCGGCGTGGAGGTCGAGGTCTGGCATCCCGGGTGGGGACACACCCCGGGCGATGCCTTTCTCTTCGTGCCGGAGGCGCGGGCGGCGATCTGCGGTGACCTGCTCTTCGCCGGCTACCACTACAACTATGAGAACGCCTCGCTCCCCGGCGTCCGGGAGGGGCTGCGCGCCCTGCGGGCCCTGGACGCCGACGTCTTCATTCCCGGCCACGGCGGCGCAGGTGGGATCGAGTTGCTGGACGAGCAGGCCGCCTACCACGATGCCGTGGAGGCGATCGTCACCGACGCGCTGGAAGCGGGACGCGACGAGGAGGCGGCCGCCGCGGTGATCCGCGAGCGCTTCCCGGAGTATCGCCTGGGGATCGTCACGCCGAGCGCGGTGGCCTGCGTGCGCGGGTCCCGGGAGAAGAAGGTGACGCGGTGAAGGTCTCGGTCGCCTGGGCGCCGCCGATGCGCTTCACGGCAACCTCCGCGCAGAGCCAGGCCCAGGCGCGGATCGAGGACCGCCGTGAGGGCGTGGTCCCCGTGGGCCCGTCGCCGATGGAAACGGTGCTCATGGCCCTGGCCAGCTGTTCCTCCGTGGACGTCGTCGAGATCCTGCAGAAGATGCGCGCGGAGGTGAGGGGACTGCGGGTGGAGGCCGACGCCGAGCGGGCCGAGGAGCCGCCCCGCGTCTTCACGAAGGTCCACCTGCGTTATCATGTCTCAGGCCGGGGGTTGTCGCACGAGCAGGTCGAGCGCGCGGTGGTGCTCTCGATCGACAAGTACTGCTCGGTCGCCGGGATGGTGAAGAAGACCGCCGATCTGTCCTACGAGATCGTGCTGGACGACGCCTGACGCCGCGGCCACCATCGATCGACGAGGAGTCCGACCGCGACGCCGGCTCCATTGACGACGAGGTCGATGAGTTCCGCCGAGCGGTAGGGCAGCGCCCACTGGATCGCCTCGATCAGCGTGCCGTAGCCCCAGGCCAGGAGCGCGGCGGGCCAGACGCCCTGCCAGCGCCGCAGGAGCAGGACGAAGATCCCGTAGCCGAGCACGTGTCCGGCCACCCCGCCCTGCCCGCCCAGCGACGGAGGAAGAATCGAGACGATCAGGATCACCACCATCCAGATCGCACTCGCCCCGCGCCAGAGCGTCATTCCAGGAAGAACCGCTGGCAGGCGGCGACGCCGGCGCCCGGCGGCACGCTGACACCGGCGGCGGCCATGGCCAGCTCGATCCCGCCGATCGTGGCGAGCACCTCGAGCTCGTTGAGGGCGCCGAGATGGCCGATGCGGAAGACGCGTCCCCGCAGGCGGCCCAGGCCGGTGCCCAGCGCGAGGTTGAAGCGCGACTCCGCGGCGCGGAGGACCGCGTCGGCATCCACCCCATCCGGCATCACCACGGCGGTGAGCGAGTGGCTGTACTCGGAGGGATTCTTGCAAAAGATGCGCAGTCCCCAGGCGCGCACCGCGCGCCGCACCCCCTCCGCCAGGCGCCGGTGACGGGTCAGCACCTGGGCCAGACCTTCCTCCTGAAGCATCCGCACGGCCTCGCGCAGTCCGTAGAGCATCAGCGTCGCCGGAGTGTACGGGAAATACCCGCGCTGCATCTCGGCGATGACGGAGCGCCAGTCGAAGAAGTACCGCGGCGTACGCACCTGCTCGGAAGCGGCCAGGGCCCGCGGCCCCACGCACAGGACCGCCATCCCCGGAGGGAGCATCAGCCCCTTCTGGGTTCCAGTCAGCGCGACGTCCACGCCCCACTCGTCGAACCGGAAGTCGACGCTGGCCAGCGCGCTCACGACGTCGACCAGGAGCAGCGCGGGATGCCGCGCCGCGTCGATCGCCCGGCGCAGCGCACGCAGGTCCGAGGTGACGCCCGTCGAGGTTTCATTGTGCACGGCGAGGACCGCCGCGTAACTGTGCCCGCGGTCGGCCCTGAGCCGCTCCTCGACGACCGCGGCGGGGATGCCCTCGTCCCAGGGCAGCTCGAGTTCGTCCACCTGCATGCCGTGGCGCCTGGCGCACTCCGCGAACAGATGGCCGAAGTAGCCGGAGTTGAAGGCCAGGACGCGGTCGCCGGGGTTCAGCGTGTTGACGATGGCGGCTTCGGTCGCGCCTGTCCCGGAGGCCGGAAACAGCACGATCTCGCCCCGCTCGCTTTGGAACACCCCGCGCAGGCCGGCCGTGACCTCGCCGACGAGCGGAGGCAGCTCGGGCCCGCGGTGATCGGGCACGGCGCGGTCCATCGCCCGCAGGATGCGCTCGGGCACGTTCGTCGGGCCGGGGATCTGCAGGAAGTGGCGGCCCGGCACGATCAGACCGCCTGTCCCACGAGACGCGCGGCCTCTCCCGGTTGCGGGAAGCGGCCCGTGGCCTTCTTGTTGAAGATCTCCCGGTCTCCCACCAGGACGACGAAGCGACCTCCGGAGCTGGGCACGATCGTCAGCGCGGCGATCCGCTCGCCGTGGCCGGCCAGAATTTCCGCCGCCACACGGGCGGCGTGGTCTTCATACCCTCATTCCGCGCAGTATTCGATCTGGACGCGCATCTTCGGCGCCATGGATACCTCCTAGCGGATGTGGGATAGGCGGTGGCGGGCCTGCGCTTCGCGCACCGTCTGCTCGGCCGCCTCGGCGCCGGACCACCCGAAGACCTCGGTCTCTTTATGCTCCAGCGTCTTGTAGACCTCGAAGAAGTGGCGGATCTCGGCCAGGAAGTGCGGGGGGAGATCGGGCAGATCGGTCACTTCCTTGAAGCGCGGATCGCCGTCCGGGACGGCCAGGATCTTCTGATCCCGCCCTTTCTCGTCCCGCATGTCCAGCACCCCGACCGGGCGCACGGGAACCAGGCAGCCGGGGAAGGTCGCCTCGTAGGTCAGGATGAGCACGTCCAGGTGGTCCCCGTCCTCGGCGAGGGTCCCGGGGATGAAGCCGTAGTCCGCCGGGTAGTGCAGCGGGGAGTAGAGCACGCGGTTCAGGCGCATCCGCCCGCTGCCGTCGTCGTACTCGAACTTGTTCCGGCTGCCCTTGGGGACCTCCACCAGCGCGTCGACGATCATGCCATCTGCGGGGCTCGTGGCTCGCGGCGCACGGTCTGCACAAACCCGATGTAGTCGATGTCCTGCGCCTCCACGCCGAGCTGCCGCAGCATCGCCATGGCCTGCGCCCGGTGGTGCACTTCGTGCATCAGCAGCTGCATGGCGATGTCGCCCTGCGCTGCCCGGTAGGTCACGACGCGCTGGCGGCCGACCATGCGATTCTCGACGATACGGCCGGGGTCGACGATGGCGGCCAGGGTGGCGCGAGTCTGCGGCATCTGGGCCCGCCAGGCCGTTTCCAGGTCGGCGAACGTCGGGCACCTCGTCTCCGAGATCGGCCAGTCGTCCCAGCTGAAGGGGACGGGAAACGGCTCTTCGCGGATGCGCATGGCAAGCCACCGTTCCGTGCCGGCGATCTCCACCATCGTCGTCTGCAACGTGCGCAGGCCGAAAGGGAACGCCTGCGTGTACTGGGCCTGGCTGAGCGGCCGGATCCAATCGAAGAGTCTTTCCCGGGCCTGGGAAATCACATCATACGCGCGCAGGAAGTCGATGGTCTGGGCCATGCAAGATGAATTCACCGGCGAGATGCCGAAGTCTTCTGTCCATCGCCGTTCCTCCGAAATCGGAGGCCAGTTCGATGTCCGGCCGCTCCCTTCCCCCGGCGCACGGGACGGGCGCGGGGTGTCTTCGCGCAGGGTATAATCCCTTCTGATATGGACGAGCCGGTCAAGCCCGCCCTTGCTTTGTCATTGTCTGTGCCCTTTGCATGATTGACCCGAAGGGCTCCGACCCGGACGTGAGGCTGTTCTCGACGGTGAATCACACTGATATTCGCGGGTTACCCGCCCCAGGGCCGGCAGAGCCGCATGATTACGGATCGTCGGGAGCTGCCTCGATCTAACGTCGTGGGTCATCGCCGGCTCACGCCGTTGCGCCACATAGGAGGGTCGAGGGTTCTCCGTGCCGCCGCCTCAAACCCGGGAATCGGAGCGCCTTCGGGAATCGCCTCACGTCCTACACCGCCACCTCTTCAGGGAAGTGCTGCGCCATGGCCCAGACGAAGCCCGCGAGCTCTCGGGCCACCGCGACCACAGCGACCTGATGCGCCTTCCCGCCGCTGACCATCCGCCAGTACTTCCGGTGCAATCGAGCCTGCGCCCTGCGGGCG
>Ga0209172_10001241_pt1 | contig 56512 bp, 66 predicted proteins | sample LarsenN4metaG_FD_184113 | JGI IMG/M metagenome (GOLD analysis project Ga0209172, IMG submission 184113) | Hot spring sediment bacterial and archeal communities from British Columbia, Canada, to study Microbial Dark Matter (Phase II) - Larsen... ...
CCGTCCCCGAGCAAACGCGGCACGCGCCGCAAGGCGCAAACCGCTGCGGGCGAATTGGTTGCCGCCCCTCATATTCGAGCGCAGCGAGCAGGTAAGAACCCCCGCGAGGGGGTGAAGGGGGCGGGTTTTAGTAGCGGTCGTGGGTCGTCGAAGCGTTCCCGGGTCGGGAGCCACCCAGCGCCGTGTCAAAAAAAGGAGATCTTCGATGCCGAAGATGAAGACGAAGAGTGGTGCCGCCAAGCGCTTCCGGGTGCGCGGCTCCGGCAGCATCAAGCGCGCTTGCGCGTTCAAGCGCCACATCCTCACCAAGAAATCCACCAAGGTGAAGCGCCAGTTGCGCGGCATGCAGACCGTGCACGAGTCGGATGCCAAGGCCATCCGCGCCATGTTGCCGAACGCTTAAGGAGACGACACCATGCCACGAGTCAAACGCGGTGTAACGGCGCGCGCGCGCCACAAGAAAATTCTCGACGCGGCCAAGGGCTATCGCGGCCGCCGGAAAAACGTCTATCGCATCGCCAAAGAAGCGGTGATGAAGGCGGGGCAGTACCAGTACCGTGACCGCCGTCAGAGAAAGCGTCAGTTCCGTGCCCTGTGGATCGCCCGCATCAATGCCGGCGCACGCGAACTGGGCATGAAGTACAGCACGCTGATGAACGGCCTCAAGAAGGCGTCGATCGAGATCGACCGCAAGGTGCTCGCCGACCTGGCGGTGTTCGACAAGCCGGCCTTCGCCGCGCTCGCGAACCAGGCCAAGGCGCAACTCGGCGCCTGATTCCGGCCCTTTTGCATGGGGAGGCGCACTTCGCGGTGAGGCCTCCCTTTTTTCATGATCGCAATGGATAGCCTCGAAGAACTCGTCACACAGGCCACGGCCGCCTTCGCAGCGGCTGACGAACTGGCGCGGCTCGAAGACGTCAAGGCGGCCTACCTCGGTAAGGACGGTTCGCTGACCGCGCTGCTCAAGGGCCTGGGCAAGCTGCCAGCCGAAGAGCGCAAGAGCGCCGGGGCGGCGATCAATGCCGCGAAGAGCCGGATCGAAGCGGCGCTGGCGGCGCGGCGCGAAGCGCTCAAGAACGCCCAGCTCGCGGCGCAGCTCGCCGCCTCGGCGCTCGACGTCACGCTGCCGGGCCGCGGCCAGGCGCGCGGCACGCTCCATCCGGTGATGCGCACGCTCGAACGCATCGAGCAGCTGTTCCGTTCGATCGGCTTCGAGGTGTCCGACGGACCGGAGATCGAAACCGACTGGCACAACTTCACCGCGTTGAACACGCCCGAGAACCATCCGGCGCGTTCGATGCACGACACCTTCTATCTGCTGGATGATACCGGCCGGGTGCGCGAGGACGTGCTGCTGCGCACCCACACCAGCCCGGTGCAGATTCGCACGATGCTCGCCCATGTCGAGAAATACCGCCATCTCGACGTCATGCCGGAAATCCGCGTCATCTGTCCGGGGCGGGTTTATCGCGTCGATTCCGACGCCACCCACTCGCCGATGTTCCACCAGGTCGAGGGCCTGTGGGTCGGCGAGAACGTCAGCTTTGCCGATCTGAAGGGCGTCGTCGCCGACTTCCTGCGCCGCTTCTTCGAAAGCGACGATCTCAAGGTGCGTTTCCGTCCTTCGTTCTTTCCCTTCACCGAACCCTCGGCCGAGATCGATGTCGCCTTCATGGGCGGGGCGCTGGAAGGGCGCTGGCTCGAGATCGCCGGCTGCGGCATGGTGCATCCGAACGTGCTGCGTTACGGCGGCATCGACCCGGAGAAATACACCGGCTTCGCCTTCGGCATGGGGCCGGACCGGCTGACCATGCTGCGCTACGGCATCGACGATCTGCGTCTGTTCTTCGAAGGCGATCTGCGCTTCCTCAGTCAATTCCAGTAAGCCATGCAATTCCCAGAATCCTGGCTGCGCGCCCTCGTCGACCCGCCGCTGACGACCAGCGAACTCTGCCATCTGCTGACCATGGCCGGCCTCGAAGTCGAGGAGTGCCGTCCCGCCAGCGCCGATTTTTCCAAGGTCGTCGTCGCGCGCATCCTCAGCGCCGAAAAGCATCCCGATGCCGACCGCCTGAAGCTCTGCGCGGTCGATGCCGGGCCTCATGGCGTGCTGCAGATCGTCTGCGGCGCGCCGAACGCCGCCGCGGGCATGAAGGTGCCCTGCGCGCTGGTCGGCGCGAAGCTGCCGGGCATCGAGATCAGGAAGGCCAAGGTGCGAGGCGTCGAAAGCTCCGGCATGCTCTGTTCGGCGCGCGAACTGGGGCTTTCCGACGATCACGGCGGCCTGCTGGCGCTGCCCGAGGATGCGCCGCTCGGGCAGGATCTGCGCGAATATCTGAATCTCGACGACACGCTGATCACGCTCAAACTCACACCCAACCGCGCCGACTGCCTGTCGTTGTTGGGCATTGCGCGCGAAATCGCGGCGCTGACCGGCGTGCCGCTCTCCCCGCCGGTCTGTGAACCGCTTGCGCCGGTGCATGACGAGGTGCGCCGTGTCGTGCTCGACGCGCCGGCCGCCTGTCCGCGCTATTGCGGGCGCATCGTGCGCGGCGTGAATGCCAACGCGCCGACGCCCGAATGGATGAAGCAGCGCATAGAACGCTGCGGCGTACGCTCGATTTCCGCGCTGGTCGATATCACCAACTATGTGATGCTCGAACTCGGCCAGCCGCTCCATGCCTTCGATGACGCGAGGCTCGCGGGCGCGATCCATGTGCGTTACCCGAAAGACGGCGAGCAGCTGCTGCTGTTGAACGGCCAGACCGTCACGCCGGGCGCGGATACGGCGCTGATCGCCGACGACGAGAAGCCGCTCGCCCTGGCCGGCATCATGGGCGGTGAGCATTCCGGCATCAGCGCCGCGACCACCGACCTGTTCCTCGAATCCGCATTCTTCGCGCCCGCCGCGATCGCCGGCAAGGCGCGCGCACTGGGCTTCTCTTCGGATGCCTCCTACCGTTACGAGCGTGGCGTCGATTTCCAGTTGCAACGCGCCGCGATCGAACGGGCGACGCAACTGATCGTCGCGATCTGCGGCGGCCATCCCGGCCCGGTCGTCGAGGCGGTCGCGCCCGAACACCTGCCCTCACGTCCGCCGGTGCGGCTGCGCATCCCGCGCGTCGCCCGGGTGCTCGGCATCGAGCTCGGCGAGGCCCGCATCGAGGCGCTGATCGCCGGGCTGGGCTTCCCCTGTGAGCGCGCTGGCGACGTGCTCACCGTCACGCCGCCGTCCTGGCGCTTCGACATCGCGATCGAGGAAGACCTGATCGAGGAGATCGCGCGCCTGCACGGTTACGACAACATCCCGGCGCAGCCGCCACGGGCGCGAATGGCGATGCTGCCGCTGCCCGAGACGCAGCGCGCGCCGATGCAGGTGCGCCGCCTGCTCGCCGAACGCGGCTATCACGAAGTCGTCAATTACAGCTTCGTCGCGGAAGAATGGGAGGCCGATTTCGCCGCCAATGCCGCGCCGGTCCGCCTCGCCAATCCGATCGCCAGCCAGATGGGCGTGATGCGCAGCAGCCTGATCGGCGGGCTGGTCGGCACGCTGGCCGGCAACCTCAAGCGCCAGATCGATAGGGTGCGCGTCTTCGAACTCGGCCGCGTCTTCCTTGCCGATGCACGAGAGGAAACCGGCTATCGGCAGCCGCTACGCCTCGCCTTCCTCGCCGCCGGCCCGGCCGTGCCAAAGCAGTGGGGCGAACCGCGTCGGGAGGTCGATTTCTACGACGTCAAAGGCGACCTCGAAGCCCTCTGCGCGCCGCGTCGCCTGCAATTCGTCCGTGGGGAGCATCCGGCGCTGCATCCCGGGCGCTGTGCCCGCGTGCTGCTCGATGGGCGCGAAATCGGCGTGCTCGGCGAGCTCCATCCGCGCTGGGTGCAGCGCTACGAACTCGGCCAGCCGCCCGTCGTCTGCGAAATCGAGCTTGGCCTATTGCTGGAAACGCCACTGCCGGCCTATGTGGAGGTTTCGCGCTTCCCGGCGGTGGAGCGCGACATCGCGCTGGTGGTGCCGCAAAGCTGCGAGGCTGCCGCGCTGACCAGCGCGCTCTGGAGTGCGGCGCCCGAGAGCGTGCGTGAAATCCAGCTCTTCGACGTCTATCAGGGCAAGGGCATCGCCGCGGACAAGAAGAGCCTTGCCTTCCACATCGTGATGCAAGATACTCGCAAGACGCTGTCGGACAGCGACGCCGACGAAGTGATCGGCCGCCTGCTCGTTGCAGCGCAGGAACGTTGTGGTGCCGTGTTGCGCAGCTAAGAGCGGTAACCAGGCGTTTCACTCAGGGGAGAATAACGAGATGACGATGACGAAAGCGGAGCTAGCGGACCTGCTGTTCGAGAAGGTCGGCCTGAACAAGCGCGAGGCGAAGGACATGGTGGAAGCCTTCTTCGAGGAAGTGCGCACCGCGCTCGAACGGGGCGATGGCGTCAAGCTCTCGGGATTCGGCAACTTTCAGTTGCGCGACAAGCCGCAGCGTCCGGGGCGCAACCCGAAGACCGGCGAGGAAATCCCGATCAGTGCGCGCCGCGTCGTCACTTTCCATGCCAGCCACAAGCTGAAGTCCATCGTCGAAGCGGCGACCCATGACCACGTCCGTCCGATCCAAGACTGAATTGCCGCCAATCCCGGCGAAGCGCTACTTCACCATCGGCGAAGTCAGCGAGCTGTGCGGCGTCAAACCGCATGTGCTGCGTTATTGGGAGCAGGAATTCACCCAGCTGAAGCCGGTGAAGCGGCGTGGCAACCGGCGCTATTACCAGCATCACGAGGTGCTGCTGGTGCGGCGCATCCGCCAGCTTCTCTACGAAGAAGGCTTCACGATCAGCGGTGCCCGCAACCGGCTCGAAGAGCCCGCCGAAAAGACGGCGGCAGGTCATACCGACGAACCGAAGACGGAAAGTTTTTCGCTGCGCGCCGAATTGCTCGGCATCATCGAACTGTTGCGCGTCTGATTAGGCTATAATTCGCGCCTCGTGTCGGGGCGTAGCGCAGCCTGGTAGCGCACTTGCATGGGGTGCAAGGGGTCGCGAGTTCGAATCCCGCCGCCCCGACCAATCGATTCAATGCAAAAGCCAGCCGCAAGGCTGGCTTTTGCATTTTCAGTGGCCGAGGATTTTCGACAGAAAGAGCTGCGCGCGTTCCGAGCGCGGCGTGCCGAAGAAATCCTCCTTGGCGGCATCCTCGATGATGCGGCCCTGGTCCATGAAGATCACGCGATGGGCGACTTTCCGCGCAAAGCCCATCTCGTGGGTGACCACCATCATCGTCATGCCTTCGGTGGCCAGTTCGACCATCACATCGAGCACCTCGTTGATCATCTCCGGATCGAGTGCCGAGGTGGGTTCGTCGAACAGCATGCAGATCGGGTCCATGGCCAGCGCGCGGGCGATCGCGACGCGCTGCTGCTGGCCGCCGGAAAGCTGGCCTGGATATTTGTCGGCCTGCGAGCGCAGGCCGACGCGGTCGAGCAGCTTCAAGCCGCGCTCGCGGGCTTCGTCGCGGCTGCGGCCGAGCACTTTGACCTGGCCGATCTCCAGGTTCTCGGTGATGGTCAGGTGCGGGAACAGCTCGAAATGCTGGAACACCATGCCGACATGGGCGCGCAGTTTCGGTAGATTGGTCTTCGCGTCACCGACGGAGATGCCATTGACGATTACCTCGCCCTGCTGGAACGATTCGAGACCATTGACGCACTTGATGAGCGTCGACTTTCCCGAGCCCGAAGGACCGCAGACGACGACCACCTCGCCCTTTTCGATCTTGGTGCTGCAATCGGTGAGCACCTGGAATTGGCCATACCACTTGCTGACGTTGCGGATTTCGATCATGGGGTCACCGGATGATGGAGATGCGGGCCTGCAGGCGCTTGACCAGGGTCGAGAGGGAGAAGCTGATGACGAAATAGATCAGCGCCGCGACCAGATAGGTTTCGACCGGGCGGTTGAAATTCTTGCCGACCAGCTCGAAGCCTTTGAGCAGGTCATAGGCGCCGATCGCATAGACGAGGGAGGTGTCCTGGAACAGGATGATGGTCTGTGTCAGCAGCACCGGTAGCATGTTGCGGAACGCCTGGGGCAGGACGACGAGCCGCATCGTCTGCGCATAGGTCATGCCGAGCGCGTAGCCGGCGGCGATCTGGCCGCGCGGGATGCTCTGGATGCCCGCGCGCATGATTTCGGAATAGTAGGCGGCCTCGAACAGCGTGAAGGTGATCAGTGCCGACATCTCGGCGCCCAGCGGCCGCCCGGTGAGCAGCGGGATGAGCAGGAAGAACCACAGGATCACCATCACCAGCGGGATGCTGCGCATCGTATTGACGTAGGCGGCGGCGGGCATCATCAACCACGCGTGTCCCGACAGGCGCATCAGCGCCAGCAGGGTGCCGAGTACGATGCCACCCAGCATCGCGACGAAGGTCAGCTGCACCGAGAAGAGGAAACCCTTGAGGACATAGGCGGAGAGGACTTCCGCGGTCAGGAAGCCGAAATCGAGGTTGAGCATCAGCGGCTACCCCCGATCACGCCGGGAATCTGCACGCGGACTTCGATCGCATGCAGCAGGCGGTTGAGCGCGAACGCGGAAATGAAGTAGAGCGCGGTGACGGCGAGATAGATCTCGATGCCGCGCGCGGTCTCTTCCTGCGCCTGCAACGCGAACATCGTCAGTTCCGAGATGCTCACCGCGAAGGCCACCGACGAGTTCTTGATGATGTTCATCGACTCGCTGGTCAGCGGCGGGATGATGATGCGGAAGGCGACCGGCAGCAGCACGTAGCGATAGGTCTGCGGCAGCGTGAAGCCTAACGCCAGTCCCGCCATGCGCTGGCCGCGCGGTAGCGACTGGATGCCGGCGCGTACCTGTTCGGAGATGCGTGCCGAGGTAAATAGCCCCAGACCCATCACGACCAGCAGGAAACTGGGCACACCGCGCAGCGGCGGCACGAGGGCCGGCAAAACGTGATACCAGAGGAAGATCTGCACCAAGAGCGGGATGTTGCGGAACAATTCCGTCCATGCGGTGCCTAGGAAAACCAGGCCGCGATGCGGCGTGGTGCGCAGGATGCCCATCAGCGATCCGAACAGCAGCGCCACCAGCAGGGCGAGCAGCGAGACGGACAGCGTCCATCCCCAGGCGGAGAGCAGCCAGTCGAGATAGGTGATCTCGCCGCCGCTGCCGAAGCAGCGGGGCATGATTTCACCGTCGAGCGTATTCTTGCAGAAGACCTGCCAGTCCCAGTTCAAGTGCTTGCTCCTCGCCGTGCGACACTGCCATGAAGAAAGGCGCGGCGTGGGTCATGACCGCCGCGCCTTCTTCGCTCAGCAGGGCATTACTTCTTGCCGTACTCTTCCATCGGCTTGTCGTTCGGGTTTGCCCAGGCCGCCTTGGTGGCTTCGGAAGCGGGCAAGCCGATCGGCTTGTTGGCCGGCGGGATCGGCTGCATGAAGTACTTGTCGTAGATCTTGGCGATCTCGCCCGATTTCATCAGCGCCTTCAGGCTGTCATCGACTGCCTTCTTGAACGCCGGGTCGTCCTTGCGCACCATGATCGCGATCGGCTCGACGGAGAGCACCTCGCCGAGGATTTTGAAATCGGCGGGATTCTTCGACTTGGCGATGTTGCCGGCGAGGATCTGGCCGTCCATCACGAAGGCATCGGCGCGGCCACCGTCGAGCAGCAGGAAGCTGTCGGCGTGATCCTTGCCGAACACCTCCTTGAAGTCGATGCCATGGGCGCGTTCGTGCTTGCGCAGATGCTGCACCGAAGTGGTGCCGGTCGTCGTCGCCACCGTCTTGCCGTTCAGGTCGGCAAGGCTATTGATGCCCGAGTTGGCCTTGACGGCGACGCGCACCTCTTCGACATAGGTGGTGACGGCGAAGGCGACATCTTTCTGGCGCGCCGCATTGTTGGTGGTCGAGCCGCACTCGATGTCGATCGTGCCGTTTTGCATCAGCGGAATGCGGTTTTGCGAGGTGACCGGCTGGTATTTGATGTCGAGCTTTGGCAGGCCGAGTTGCTTTTGGATGTCATGCAGTACCCGCTCGCACAGCTCGACGTGGAAGCCAGCGAATTTGCCGTCGCCGACCGTAAACGACAAGCCGCCGGAGGATTCGCGCACCCCCATCGTGACGCTGCCGGTGGATTTGATCTTGGCGAGAGTGTCGGCCGCGGCGGGCTGGGCGAGCGCCAGCGCGGCGGCAAGCATCAAACCAAAAGCCAGTGTTTTTTTCATTGTCAGGGTCTCCTCGAAAAGGGATCAGGAATGCGAACTATACGCTTGCAAGCTGGCCGTTGCGGTCTTCCTGTTGCTGGAGCGCCCACATCTGGGCATAGGCGCCGCCGCGTTCGAGCAGACTGCGGTGGGTGCCGCGTTCGACGATCCGGCCGGCATCGAGCACGACGATCTCGTCGGCGTTCATCACCGTCGACAGGCGATGGGCGATGATCAGCGTGGTGCGGCCGACGGCGGCCTGATCGAGTTCGGCCTGGATGGCCTTCTCGGTCTTCGAGTCGAGCGCCGAGGTGGCCTCGTCGAAGATCAGGATCGGCGGGTTCTTCAGCAGGGCCCGGGCGATCGCGACGCGCTGCTTTTCGCCGCCCGAGAGCTTGAGGCCGCGTTCGCCGACGCGGGTGTTGTAACCCTCGGGCAGGCGTTCGATGAAGTCGGCGAGATGCGCGGCGCGCGCCGCTTCCTTGACTTCCTCGAAGCTCGCCGTCGGCCGGCCATAGCGGATGTTGTATTCGAGCGTGTCGTTGAACAGCACGGTGTCCTGCGGCACGATGCCGATCGCGGCACGCAGCGAGGCCTGGGTGAGCTGGCGGATGTCGTGGCCGTTGATGCGGATCGCGCCACCGCCGACATCGTAGAAGCGGAACAGCAGCCGGGCCAGCGTGCTCTTGCCGGAGCCGCTGTGGCCGACCACGGCGAGCGTGCCACCGGCGGGGATCTCGAAGCTGACGTCGTGGAGGATCGGCCGGCGCGGCTCATAGGCGAAGCTGACGTTTTCGAAGCGCACCGTGCACGGGCCGGCGTCCAGATCGCGGGCATCCGGCGCGTCGCGGATTTCGCGGTTCTCCTTGAGCAGCGCGAACATGCGCTCGATGTCGGTGAGCGCCTGGCGGATCTCGCGATACAGCACGCCGAGAAAGTTGAGCGGGATGTAGAGCTGGATCAGGAGGGCATTCACCAGCACGATGTCGCCCACCGTCATGCTGCCCTCCGTCACGCCGACCGCGGCGCGCCACATCAGCAGCGTGACACCGGCGGCGATGATCGAGGACTGGCCGAGATTGAGCCAGGAAAGCGAGATCTGGCTCTTGATCTGCGCGGCTTCCCATTTCTGCATCTGCTGGTCGTAGCGCGCCTTTTCCCAGGCCTCGTTGTTGAAATACTTGACCGTCTCGTAGTTGAGCAGGCTGTCGATCGCGCGCGTGCTGGCAGCCGAGTCGAGCTCATTGACCTCGCGTCTGAGATGCACGCGCCAGTTCGAGAGCACGATGGTGTAGGCGACATACACGACCAGTGTGAGGGCGGCGATCAGCGCGAAGCTCGGCTCGTAATGCGCGGCGAGGATGCCGAGCACCAGCGCGACCTCGACGATCGTCGGCAGCACCGAGAAGATCGTGTAGCTGATCAGCGTGCCGATGGCGCGCGTGCCGCGCTCGATGTCGCGCGTGAGCCCCCCGGTCTGGCGTTCGAGGTGGAAACGCAGCGACAGCGCGTGCAGGTGCTCGAATACCTGCAGCGCGATGGTGCGCACCGCGCGCTGGGTGACGCGGGTAAACAGCAGTTCGCGCAGCTCGGTAAACAGCGCCACGCCGAAGCGCAGCACGCCATAGGCGGCGATCAACGCCAAGGGCGTGATCAGGACGGCTTGCGCGGGCTTGGCGGGCGCGAAGCCGTCGACGATCTGCTTGAAGACGATCGGGACCGCGACGTTGGCGAGCTTCGCGCCGACCAGGCAGACGAGCGCGAGAATGACGCGGCCGCGCCACTGCCAGAGGTAAGGGAACAGAGTCTTGAGGGTCTGCCAGTCGTGGCGTTCCGCCGGGGGCGGCGCCGGCAGGGCGAGATCACGGCGCATGGCGCCATTCTATCAGCGTGCAGGCGGGGGCAATCTTTCCCGGAAGCGCTATGATTGCGCCATGAGCGATCTTCCGGATACGAGCGAACACGGCGGGGAACTGGTGCTGCGCGTGATGCCGCTGCCGCGCGACGTGAATGCGGCGGGCGATGTCTTCGGCGGCTGGGTGATGGCGCAGGTCGATATCGCCGGCGCGATTCCGGCGATGCGCCGCGCGCGCGGCCGCATCGCGACCGTGGCGGTCAATTCCTTCCTGTTCAAGCAGCCGATCTCGGTCGGCGACGTGGTGAGCTTCTACGCGAAGATCGTCAGGACCGGGCGGACTTCGATCACGGTCGATGTGCAGGTGTTCGCCGAGCGCAATCCCGCCCAGCCGGTGGTCGTCAAGGTGACCGAGGCCACCCTGACCTATGTGTGCCTCCATGCCGACGGCAGCAAGCGGGAAGTGCCGCCGGAGGCATGAGCGCGCTCAATGCCGCGCGGCGGCTTCGGGGTGCCGTCCCGCCAGCGCCGACTTTTGCGCGGCGAGCCGGGCTTCCTGTTCCTCGAAAGCGTCGATTTCCGGCTGGATGATGGTGCGGGTGACTTTCGAGCGCTCCGGCGTGATCTTGAACTGGCGCGGTTGCAGGACGTCGATCAGGGAGATGCGGGTGCGATTCATGCTGTCTTTCCTTTCAAGCGACGGAAGAAAACGATCCGACCCGGTCGAGGTGAGGAGGGTTCCCTGCCGCAAAACGAAATTTGTAACCAAATATGAGGGAGATGCGGAAGGTTTCAAGCCTCTGTCCAGGGAGGCCATGATCGGTCACGGGGGCGCGATGCGGCGGAGGGGGGCATGGAAGCGGAACTGATCGGCATCCGGGAAGTGCTGCTCCTGGTCGTCGGCGTGATCCTCGGCGCGCTGGTGTCGGCCCTGTTCCGCCGCTGGCGCGCAGGAAAGGCTGGCAAGGCGCGACATGATCGAACGTCGGATCCTGCAGCGGCAGGAAATGGGCAGGAAGCCGCGTCGGTCGCCGCCTTCGGGCAACAGCTGGCCGAGCATCTCGCCCGCTACGACCTGGAGCGCGAAGTCGGTAAGTTGCGCGAAGAAGTCGCACAGTTGCGCGAAGAAGTGAAGGAGTTACGCGCGGCGCGCAACATATCGCCGCAGTATGCCGAGGCCCTCGGACTGGCTCAGCGCGGCATGTCCGCGCAGGAGATCGCCGACCGTCTGGGCATCTCGTTGGCCGAGGCCGAACTGGTGCATGCCTTGAGCCGTGGCGAGGAGCTCTTCAAGGAGCCCGCTCTCGACGACGGCGTCTGGCAGCCCGACCGGCCGCCGGTGTGACAACATGGTGCTGACCTCGGCCGCCCGGGCGATAATGTGCTTTTTTGTGGAGTGAGCCATGCCGCGCCAGATCATCAGCACCCCGAATGCGCCCGCCGCGATCGGCACCTATTCGCAGGCCGTGAAGGTCGGCGAGACCGTCTATCTTTCCGGCCAGATCGGCCTCGATCCCGCCACGATGCAGCTGGTCGAGGGCATCGACGCGCAGATCGTGCGCGTCTTCGAGAACCTCAAGGCCGTGGCGGCAGCCGCCGGCGCCACGCTCGACGCAGCCGTCAAGGTCAACATCTACCTGACGGACCTCGCCCACTTCGCCAAGGTCAATGAGACGATGGCGAAGTATTTCAACCAGCCCTACCCGGCGCGCGCCGCCGTCGGCGTCAAGGAATTGCCGCGCGGCGCGCTGGTCGAGGCGGACGCCGTTTTGGTGATTGGCTAAACAGACCCTACAGGGCGCGACGCCCCTCGTCGCCGACAAGCTGAAAGCGCTCGGCCTCGTCACGCAGGCCGACCTCGTCTTGCACCTGCCGCTCAGATTCGAGGACGAGACGCGCATCACGCCGATCGCCGCGGCTGTGCCGGGCGAGAGCGCGCAGTTCGAGGCGACGGTCGTCTCCACTGAAATCCACTTCCGACCAAGGCGCCAGCTCGTCTGCCGCGTCGCCGACGCGAGCGGCGAGCTGGTGTTGCGCTTCCTGAATTTCTATCCCAGCCAGCAAAAAGCGCTGCAGCCGGGCGCGCGGCTGCGCCTGTTCGGCGAAGTGCGCGGCGGCTTCTGGGGCAGCGAGATCATCCATCCGCGCTTCCGTGTCCTGCATGACGATGAACCGCTGCCCACCGCGCTGACCCCGGTCTATCCGACCACCGCCGGCCTTCCTCAGGCGACGCTGCGCAAGCTGATCGCGCGCGCGCTCATCGATGCCGATCTCGGCGAGACGCTGCCGGATGAACTCCTCTCGCGGCTCGGGCTGCCGGATTTCGCCACCAGCGTGCGCGCGCTGCACGCGCCGCCGTCAGGGCTCGATGCCGAGGCGCTGGCGCGGCGCCAGAAGCCTTATTGGCGGCGCATCGCCTTCGACGAGCTCCTGGCCCAGCAGCTCTCGCTGCGCCAGGCTTACGCGGCGCGGCGGGCAAAGGGCGCGCCGGTGCTCGCCGGCGACGGTGCATTGACGGAAAAGCTGCTCTCCCGGCTGCCGTTCCGGCTCACCGCGGCGCAAGAGCGCGTCTGGCACGAGATCGCCGCCGATCTCGCCCAGCCCTGGCCGATGCAGCGCCTGCTGCAGGGCGATGTCGGCAGCGGCAAGACGGTGGTGGCTGCGCTGGCAATGCTGCGTGCCGTCGAAGCCGGCCATCAGGCCGCGCTGATGGCGCCGACCGAGATCCTCGCCGAACAGCACTGGCGCAAGCTTTCCGCCTGGCTCGCGCCGCTGGGCATCGAAGTCGCCTGGCTCTCCGGCAGCCAGAGGAAGAAGGAGAAGCAGGCGATCAGCGAAAAAGTCGGCGCTGGCGAGACGGCACTCATCGTCGGCACACACGCGCTGATCGAGGAAGCCGTGGCATTCGCGCGGCTGGGGCTCGCCATCGTCGATGAGCAGCACCGCTTCGGCGTGCGGCAGCGTCTGGCACTCAAGCAAAAAGGAGTTCAGGCGCACCAGCTGGCGATGTCGGCCACACCCATCCCGCGCACGCTGGCGATGAGCTATTACGCCGATCTCGATGTCTCGGTGATCGACGAACTGCCGCCGGGCCGCACGCCGGTCGTCACGAAGCTCGTCTCCGCCGCACGGCGCCATGAGATCGTCGCCAAGGTCCGCGAACTGTGCCGCGCCGGCCGGCAGGCCTACTGGGTCTGCCCGCTGATCGAGGACTCCGAGGCGCTGCAACTCAAGACTGCGCAGGAAACCTTCGAACATCTCTCCGCCGAGCTGCCGGAGCTGAACATCGGCCTGGTGCATGGCCGCCTGAAACCGGACGAGAAGGCCGCCGTGATGGAAGGCTTCGTCAGGAACGAAATCCAGCTGCTCGTCGCCACGACGGTGATCGAGGTCGGCGTCGATGTGCCCAACGCCAGCCTGATGGTGATCGAGCACGCCGAGCGTTTCGGCCTCGCCCAGCTGCACCAGTTGCGGGGAAGAGTGGGGCGCGGCGCCGCGGAATCGGCCTGTATTCTGCTCTTTGAGCAGCCGCTGTCGGAAACCGCGCGGCAGCGGCTCCGCATCATCTACGAAAATACCGACGGCTTCGAGATCGCGCGTCAGGACCTGCATCTGCGGGGCCCCGGCGAATTCGTCGGCGCGCGGCAGAGCGGCCTGCCGCTGTTGCGCTTCGCCGATCTCGAAGACACGGCGCTGGTCGAGGCCGCGCGCGCGGCCGCCGAGGAGATGCTCGCGCGCCATCCCGCGCACGTCGAACGTCATCTGGCGCGCTGGCTGGCGGGACGCGCCGAGCTGCTCAAAGCGTAGAATTCCGTCATGACCTCGCTGGCGCTGATCAAGGAACGGCTCGACCTCTATGAGAGGCTGATGCGGCTCGACAAGCCGATCGGCATCCTGCTCCTGCTGTGGCCGACGCTCTGGGCGGTGTGGATCGCCGCCGGCGGGCGGCCGCACTGGGTGTTCCTCGCCATCTTCGTGCTCGGCACGGTGCTGATGCGCTCGGCCGGCTGCGTGATCAACGACTATGCCGACCGCGATTTCGACCCGCACGTCGAGCGCACCAAGACCCGGCCGCTCGCCGCGCGCGCGGTCAGCGTCAAGGAGGCGCTGCTGCTCGCCGGTTTTCTGGTGCTCTGTGCCTTCCTGCTGATCGTGCCGATTTTGACGCCCTTGCTGTTCGGCCTGGCCGTCGCCGCGTTGTTCCTCGCCGCGAGCTACCCCTTCACCAAGCGCTTCTTCGCCATTCCGCAGGCCTATCTCGGCGTGGCCTTCGGCTTCGGCATCCCGATGGCCTTCGCGGCGATCGAGGGGACGGTGCCGCCTTTCGCCTGGTGGATGCTGACGGCCAACATCTTCTGGGCGATCGCCTACGACACCGAATACGCGCTGGTCGACATCGAGGACGACAAAAAGATCGGCATCCAGACTTCGGCGCTCACCTTCGGCCGTTACGCGATCGCGGCGATCATGCTCTGCTATGCGGCGGCGCTGGCGATCCTTGGCTACGTCGGTTGGTCACTACGCTTTGGCTGGTTCTATTTCGCCGGGCTTGGCGTCGCGGCGGCGATCGCGCTCTACCACTACACCCTCATCAAGGACCGCGAGCGCATGAAGTGCTTCAAGGCTTTCCTGCACAACAACTGGTTCGGCGCCGCGATCTTCGCCGGCATCGTCCTCGACTACTGGATCGCCCCATGAATGCTGCCCAGGATCTGCGTGAATTCATCGACCGTCTCGCAGCGCGCGGGGAATTGAAGCGCATCGCCGTGCCGGTCGACCCGAAGCTGGAGATGACCGAGATCGCCGACCGCGTGCTGCGTGCCGGCGGCCCGGCGCTGCTGTTCGAAAAACCGAAGACGGGCGAGATGCCCGTGCTCGCCAATCTGTTCGGCACGCCGCAACGTGTGGCGCTGGGCATGGGGCAGAACGAAGACTGGCAGACTGCGCTGCGCGAGGTCGGCCGGCTGCTCGCTTACCTCAAGGAGCCCGAGCCGCCCAAGGGGCTGCGCGATGCCTGGGAGAAGCTGCCGATCCTGAAGCAGGTGCTCAACATGGCGCCGAAGATGGTGCGTTCCGCGCCTTGCCAGGAGATCGTCTGGGAGGGGAAGGACGTAGATCTTTCGCGCCTGCCGGTGATGACCTGCTGGCCCGGCGACGTCGCCCCATTGATCACCTGGGGGCTCACCGTGACGCGCGGGCCGAACAAGAGTCGCCAGAACCTCGGCATCTACCGCCAGCAGGTGATCGCGCCGAACAAGGTGATCATGCGCTGGCTCGCGCATCGCGGCGGCGCGCTCGATTTCCGCGACCATTGCCTGAAGAGCCCGGGCCAGCCCTTCCCGGTCGCGGTGGTCTTGGGCTGCGATCCGGCGACGATCTTGGGCGCCGTCACCCCGGTGCCGGATACGCTCTCCGAATACCAGTTCGCCGGGCTGTTGCGCGGCGGCAAGACGGAACTCACGAAATGCCTCGGCAACGATCTGAACGTGCCGGCGCGCGCCGAGATCGTGCTCGAAGGCGTCATCCATCCGGGCGAGGTCGCCATGGAAGGCCCGTATGGCGACCACACCGGCTACTACAACGAGCAGGCCGAGTTTCCCGTCTTCACGATCGAGCGCATCACGATGCGGCGCGACCCGATCTACCACAGCACCTACACGGGCAAGCCGCCGGACGAGCCGGCGATGCTCGGCGTGGCGCTCAATGAAGTCTTCGTGCCGCTCTTGCAAAAGCAGTTTCCCGAGATCGCCGATTTCTATCTGCCGCCCGAGGGCTGCTCCTACCGGCTCGCCGTGGTGAGCCTGAAGAAGGCCTATCCGGGCCACGCCAAGCGCGTGATGTTCGGCATCTGGAGCTTCCTGCGCCAATTCATGTACACGAAGTTCATCATCGTCGTCGATGACGACATCGACATCCGCGACTGGAAAGAGGTGGTCTGGGCGCTCACCACCCGCGTCGATGCCGCGCGTGATACGCTGATCGCGGAGAACACGCCGATTGACTATCTCGATTTCGCCTCGCCGGTCGCGGGGCTGGGCAGCAAGATGGGCATCGACGCGACGAACAAGTGGCCCGGCGAGACGAGCCGCGAGTGGGGCCGGCCGATCGTCATGGATGCCGACGTCAAGCGGCGCGTCGACGCGCTTTGGAGCCAACTGGGACTGTGAGGAAAATCATGGCCGATTACGATCAGCAGGGCGAGATCATCAAGAGCGACGATGCCGAAGGTTCGCGCGCCTGGTGCCACATCATGTATGGCCTGCACGCGCTCTCGGCGCTGTCGGGCATCCTCACCTCGGCCTCGATCGCCGGCGCGTTCGTGTTTGGGTGGCCGTCGATCATCGCCGTGATCATCAACTACGCCACGCGCGGCAACGTGCGCGGTTCCTGGCTCGAATCGCACTGGCGCTGGCAGTTGCGCACCTTCTGGTATGCCGCGCTGTGGCTGCTGGTCGCCGGGCTGCTGGCTGTAACGCTGATCGGTATTCCCGCAGCGATCCTGGTCATCGTCGTCACCGGCCTCTGGGTGCTCTACCGCGTGATCCGTGGCTGGCTGGCGCTGGGCGACCGGCGCGCGCTGCCGCTGCCGAATTGAAAAATCGGCGCTGACGGGACGGCACCTGCGCCTGCACCCGCTAACCCGACGGCGGACTGCTCCGCCAAACCCAGTCGAGCAGGGCATCGAAAGCCGGCTGCGCCGCGCCGGCGTTCGGGTGATTGACGATGAAGACGACGATCCAGCGCCGACCGCTCTTGTCGAGCAGATAGCCGGCGATCCCGCGCACGCCTTCGAGCGAACCGGTCTTCAGGTGCGCCTGGCCGGCGTAGGCGACGCCGTTGTAGCGCTTCTTCGTCGTGCCATCGACGGCGACGATCGGCAGCGAGGCGATCAGCTCCGGCATGATCGGGCTCTTCCAGACCGCCGCCAGGAGGTGCGCGAGGCTGTCGGCGGAGATGCGCGCCTCGCGCGACAGCCCGGCGCCGTTGTCGAGCACCAGTTCGGGAAAATCGAGGCCTTTTAGCGCCAGCCAGGCGCGGATGGTCTGCTCCGCCCGTGCCGTCTCGGCGCCGCTCACGGGCGCTACGCCCCCGCCCGTGGCGGGTCCCCCTCCGCTGTTCGCGGCTTCACCGCCGAGTTTCAGGTAGAGCTGCCGCGCCATCACGTTGTTCGAAAACTTGTTGATGTCGCGCACCAGCTCGCCGAGCGGGGGCGATTCCGTGGCGGCCAGCAGGGTGGCATTGGCGGGCGTCGCGCCTTCGCGCCAGCGGCCGGAGAATTCGCCGCCCAGCTCGCGCCACAGGCGCGCAAACACGCCGGCGAGCAGCTCGCCATTCGGCAGGCCGGCCAGATGCCAGCGCTTCTCGCCGCAGCTCTTCGGGTAGTCGCCGCTGAGGACGAGCTCGCCTGGCGCGAAACGGGCGGTGAGCGCCTCGCGCCATTCGCCGGGGCAGGGTCTTGCATCGACGGAACGCAGGCGGTTGACGATCTTGAGGTCCACCGGCAGCGGCTCGGCGAGCACGCGCACGGCGGCGTTTTCCGGCATCAACGTCAGGGTGATGGCTGCGAAGTTGAACAGCAGCGCGTCCGGGCCGACGTTGTAAGGGCGTTGCGGCTTGCCGTCGAAGGCGGCCGGATCGTGGTTGACCGGCGCGAAGGCCGTGCGGTCGAGCACCAGATCGCCGCGGATCTCGCGCAAACCCCGGCCGCGCAGTTCGCGCAGCAGCAGCCAGAGACGCTCGTGGGTCAGCTTCGGATCGCCTTCGCCACGCAGGAAGAGGTCGCCGTCGAGCACGCCGTTCTCGAGCGGCGCGGTGGCGAGCGCTTCGGTGCGAAAGGTGAAGGCCGGCCCGAGCAATTCAAGGGCGGCGCTGGTGGTGACGAGCTTCATCAGCGAGGCCGGGTTCAGCGGCGGGTGCGCATTGACGATGAGGCGCGCTCGGGGTGCATCGACTTCCCGCACGACGATGCCGACCGCGCCCGGCGGAATGCCTGCGGCCTTCAGCGCTGCCATCACCGTCGCAGGGGGTGCGCCTGGCTCACCCGCCTCGGCATACCCGAGCAGCAGCCAGGCGAGCAGCGAGATGAGCAGCAGCCGCATCAGATCACGATGAAATGACGCGCCGTCTCGAAGCGTTCGAGGGCGCAGCGGACATCCGCATGGTCGAGGCGCGCGAGCAGCACGATCCAGTGGCGTGGGTCGCGCGTCGTCAGGCGGGCGAAACGCAGCACGTCGCCGGCGGCTTCGCCGCCCCGGATGATGCCGGTGCGATCGACGCACAGCTCGATCGGTTCGAGATGCAGCAGGGTGTCGGGAGCGTTCAGAGACGCCGTCAGGGTTTCCAGCAGCCGCTGTGGCTGCAACGCGTCGCGGGTGGCGGCCAGACGCTCCTGGAGGCTCGCCAGCCGGCGGGTGTGCACGGCGGTCGCCTGTCCGGCACGCAACCGGGCCTCGGCGATGGCCTTTGCCTGGTCGAGATCCGCCCGTTCCGCGCGCACATCCGCGACGTGTTCGACGATCGCCTTGATCAGGCCGTCGAACAGCGCATCGCTCAAGCGCTGCCGGGCCGCCGCTTCGTCGGGCGCGGGCTCGGCGAGCGTGTGGTCGGTGAAATACAGCGCCCGTTGCGGCACGTCGGCGTGCACGATCTCGCCTTCGAGCTGCGCGCCGAAACCGGGTTTTTCGTGCAGGCGCATGCCCAGCAGCGCGCAGCACTGGTCGCTTTCCAAGGTCATCTGCGCGAAGTGCTCGCGCACGCACTGGCTGGTGGCGAACATCTGGTCGATCGCATCGGCGCTGCCGAACAACGCATGCACGAGCGGATCGGTCGCGAAGGCGGCGCGGCTGATCTCGTAAGGACCGGGAATGTCCCGGGCGATGTCGCTGCAGTGGGCGAGGGCATGCTCGACCGCCGGTGCCAGCCTGCGCTCGTAACCGGCGATCTGACGGATCAGCGGGTCGATCGCCTGCGCGGCCTGATCGATTTTCGCCCGCAGCGCGGCGTCGATCGTCGGTCGAGGCTTGAACCAGTCGAAAAATCCCATGGCGACGATTATCGTCCCAAAAAAATCCGGTCGCGCGTCTTGAAAACCCCGCAGTGCGTCATTATTATTAGCACTCGTTGGCGCCGAGTGCTAACAGCCGGTTGCCGCAACGATTGCAAACCCCTCGAAGCGCCGCTCGCGCGGCTTTGTCCACAAGGAGAAAACTTCATGAAAATCCGTCCCTTGCATGATCGTGTGATCGTCAAGCGCATTGAAGCCGAACGTACCACCGCCTCGGGCATCGTGATTCCCGACACCGCCGGCGAAAAGCCGGATCAGGGCGAGGTGCTCGCCGTGGGCAACGGCAAGATCCTGGATGACGGCAAGGTGCGTCCGATGGCCGTGAAGGTCGGCGATCGCGTGCTGTTCGGCAAGTATGCCGGTCAGACCGTCAAAGTCGAAGGCGAAGAGCTGCTCGTGATGCGCGAAGAAGACATCATGGGCGTCATCGAGGCTTGATTTTCCGATTGCGAATTTACTGGAGAGACAAACAATGACTGCTAAAGAAGTTCTGTTCGGCGATTCCGCGCGTCAGCGCATGATCCGCGGCGTCAACATCCTGGCCGATGCCGTCAAGGTCACCCTCGGCCCGAAGGGCCGCAACGTCGTGCTCGAGCGCTCCTTCGGCGCCCCGACCGTCACCAAGGACGGCGTCTCGGTCGCCAAGGAAATCGAGCTGAAGGACAAGTTCGAAAACATGGGCGCGCAGATGGTCAAGGAAGTCGCGTCCAAGACCTCCGACGTCGCCGGTGACGGCACCACGACCGCGACCGTGCTGGCCCAGTCGATCGTCCGCGAAGGCATGAAGTATGTCGCCGCCGGTATGAACCCGATGGATCTGAAGCGCGGCATCGACAAGGCGGTCGCCGCGATCGTCGAGGAGCTGAAGAAGATTTCCAAACCCTGCACGACCTCGAAGGAAATCGCCCAGGTCGGCGCCATTTCCGCCAACTCCGACGTCGATGTCGGCCAGATCATCGCCGATGCGATGGACAAGGTCGGCAAGGAAGGCGTGATCACCGTCGAGGACGGCAAGTCGCTGCAAAACGAGCTGGAAGTCGTCGAAGGCATGCAGTTCGACCGCGGCTATCTGTCGCCCTACTTCATCAACAACCCGGACAAGCAGATCGCCGTCCTGGAGAACCCCTACATCCTGCTCCATGACAAGAAGATCTCCAACATCCGCGACCTGCTGCCGATCCTCGAACAGGTCGCCAAGGCCAGCCGTCCGCTCCTGATCATCGCCGAGGACGTCGAAGGCGAAGCGCTCGCCACCCTGGTGGTCAACAACCTGCGCGGCATCCTCAAGACCGTCGCCGTCAAGGCGCCGGGCTTCGGCGACCGCCGCAAGGCCATGCTCGAGGACATCGCCATCCTCACCGGCGGCACGGTGATCGCCGAGGAAGTCGGTCTGGCGCTCGAGAAGGCCACGCTGAAGGACCTCGGCCAGGCCAAGCGCGTCGAAGTGGCGAAGGAGAACACCACGATCATCGACGGCGCCGGCTCCGAGGACGCGATCAAGGCGCGCGTCGCGCAGATCCGCGTGCAGATCGAGGAAGCCACCAGCGACTACGACAAGGAGAAGCTGCAGGAGCGCGTCGCCAAGCTCGCCGGCGGCGTGGCGCTGATCAAGGTCGGTGCCGCCACCGAAGTCGAGATGAAAGAGAAGAAGGCCCGCGTCGAAGACGCGCTGCACGCCACGCGTGCCGCCGTCGAGGAAGGCATCGTCCCGGGCGGTGGCGTCGCGCTGCTGCGCGCCCGCGCCGCGGTCAATGTCAAGGGCGACAACCATGACCAGGATGCCGGCATCAAGATCGTGATGCGCGCCCTCGAGCAGCCGATCCGCGAGATCGTCGCCAACGCCGGCGACGAGCCCTCGGTGGTCGTCAACAAGGTCGTCGAAGGCAAGGGCAACTTCGGCTACAACGCCGCTACCGGTGAATACGGCGACATGGTGGCGATGGGCGTGCTCGACCCGACCAAGGTCACGCGCACCGCGCTGCAGAATGCCGCTTCCGTCGCCGGCCTGATGCTCACCACCGACTGCATGGTCGCCGAACTCGTCGAGGAGAAGCCGGCGGCCCCGGCCGGCGGCATGGGCGGCATGGGTGGCATGGGCGGCATGGACATGATGTGATCGCATAGCGATCACATCATGTCAGGATAGGAACAGGGGAAACTTTGGTTTCCCCCGTTACCCCCTTCCTCTAGACAGCGCCCCGCATGGGAAACCATGCGGGGCGTTTGCTTTGGCGCATGTCAAAAGTCGGCGCTGGCGGGACGGCACCTCTTCAGGGTTCAAAGCCGGTAGTCGAGCTGGATGCGGCTTTGCAGCTTCCTCGCCTGCTTGAGCGATTCTTTCAGCACGAAGCGGTCGAGCTCGTTGAGCTGCTCGGGATCGACGCGGTTGGCCATCCCCATCGGCGTGCCTTCCTGCTGCACGCGCAGGCGCAATTGCTGGAGGAAGAAGAAACCATCGATGATCGCCTCGACGTCGTCGCGGCCGAGCTTGCCCAGCTTGGCCACCGCGCGCAGCCGCTCCGGCGTGCTGGTGGCCTCGACGCCGTTGGCCAGCGCGAGGATACGCGCCGCATCGACGAACAGGCGCGTGCCTTGGGTCTTGAGGTCGATCGTGTGCGGGAATTCCTTGTTATCGTCGAAGCTGAAATCGCGCAGCAGGCCGCCGAGCGGCGGCTTGACGTTGAGCGCCATTTCCGCCATGAAGCGCAGGAACAGCGTCGCCGCGGGAACGTTTTTCTTCAGCCAGGCCGTGAGCTCATCGGTGAGCGATTCGTCGCCGTAGAGCGGGCGGAAATCGAAATAGATCGTGGCGTCGAGTAGCGCCTGCGGCGAGTTGGAGCGCAGCCACTGGTTGTAGCGCTGCTGCCATTCATCGAGCGACAGGCACAGCTGCGGGTTGCCCGCCATCACGTTGCCCTTGCAGAGCGGAAAGCCGAGCCTGTCGAGGCGCTGATTAACTTCGCGGGCGAAGGGCAGGATGGCCTGGCGCGTCGCTTCCGCCTGCCCGGCGGGCGCCGCGAAGACGATGCCGTTGTCCTGATCGGTGGAGAGCGTCTGCTCAAAACGCCCTTCCGAGCCGAAGGCGATCCACGTCCAGGACACCTTCGGCAGCGCGAATTCCTGTTGCGTCAGCTCGATCAGACGCACCGTCAGATGGTCGTTGAGCGTCGAGATCGTCTGTGTCAGCGCTTCGGCGGCGCTGCCTTCGGCGAGCATGCTCCGGGCGAGTTTGCGGATGTCCTCGGCCGCGGCGAGCAGGCCATCGAGATCGCGCGCGCCGCGGATGGCGCCGGAAATCGCCTTGCCGCCACCGCTTTGCAGCTCGTAGATGTCTTCCTGCGAGACGACGCCCTTGAGCTTGCCGGCGGCATCGACGACGATCACATGGTGGATGCCGTGGCGCGCCATCACCAGCGCGGCCTGGTAAACGGTGGCGCGCCAGTTGAGCATCTGCAATCCCGAATCGCTCATCACCGCCATGACCATCTGCTCGAGGTCGCAGGATCTGGCGGCGACCTTGTGCAGCAGGTCGCGCAGCGTGAAGATGCCGATCGGCCGCCCGCTTTCGGGCTCGACGACGATGATCGAGCCGATGCGATGTTCGGACATCAGCTGCACCGCATCGCGCAACGTGCTTTCGGGGCTGACGGTGACGGGCGGGCGCTTGATCAGCGCCGCCAGGGGGCTGTGCAGGGTGGGGCGATGGGCCATTGAGACGAGAAAGGCGGTCGGGTTTGTCGAAGAGGGTCGGCACGGGGCCATGCTGCGCTGCAATGACGGCTATGATAACGCCGCATTCCGCCTGTGGCGGCATTAGAATGCAGTGCATTATGAGGATCCTCCTCGCAGAAGACGACCCGATGATCGCCGACGGTCTGGTGCGCGCGCTGCGCAAGTCGTCCTACGCGGTCGATCATGTCGATAATGGCGCGGACGCCGATACCGCGTTGCTGTCGCAATCGTACGATCTGCTGATCCTCGATCTGGGCTTGCCGAAGCTGCCGGGCATCGAGGTGCTGAAGCGGCTGCGGGCGCGCAAGAATCCGCTGCCGGTGCTGATCCTCACCGCGCAGGACGGCCTCGAGGATCGCGTGCGCGGTCTCGATGCCGGCGCAGACGATTATCTGACCAAACCGTTCGCGCTGCCCGAGCTGGAGGCACGGGTGCGCGCGCTGACGCGCCGCGGTACCGCGCAGTCGAAAGTCATCGAATTCGGCTGTCTCAGTTACGACCAGAGCGAGCGCGTGGCGCGTTGTCACGGCCATGTGCTGGATCTTTCTGCGCGCGAGCTCGCGCTGCTCGAGATCCTGCTCTTGCGTGTCGGTCGTCTCGTCAGCAAGGATCAGCTCGTCGATCATCTGTGCGGCTGGGGTGAGGAAGTCAGCACCAACGCGATCGAGGTCTATATCCACCGCCTGCGCAAGAAGCTGGAACCGGAAGGCATCCGCATCGCCACGGTGCGCGGGCTGGGCTATTGCCTCGACAAGCCTCAGGCAGGAGAAGCGCTTGCCAGCAGCTGACAAGCCGGCGGAGAAAAAACGGCGCCCTTCGGTATTCAGCGATCCCAATCCGACGCCCAACTCCCTGTTCGGGGAGATTCTCGACTGGATGCTGGCGCCGCTGCTGCTGGTCTGGCCCATTTCGATCGCCGCGACGCATCATGTCGCCGATCGGATCGCGGATCAGGCCTACGACCATGTGCTGGCCGAGCATGTCGTGCGCATCGTGCGCGAGCTTCATCAGACGCCGGAAGGGGTCGTGGTTTCACTGCCCCCCTCGGCAGCGGCGCCGGTACCCGAGGATGAAGCCGATCGGCAATATTTCCAGGTCGCGGTTGCCGGCGGGGAGGTCATCGCCGGTTTCGCCGAGATACCGCCCTTGCGCGGCGGCGACGAAACCGCGCCTGGGGCAATTCATTTTCGCAACGGCAATCTGCTCGGCGAGCCGGTGCGCATCGCCTATCAGCTGCTGCCATCACCTTCCGATGCGCGGCCATTGCTGGTGCAGGCTGCCGAAACGCGCAAACAGCGCAAGGCGCTCTCGTCGCGCATCATCTCGGGCGTGCTGCTGCCCCAGTTCGCCATCATTCCGCTCGCGGTGGTGCTGGTCTGGCTCGGTCTGTCGCGTGGCCTGCGCCCCCTCGGCCGTTTGCGCCAACGCATTCTCGACCGTCGTCCCGACGATCTTTCGCCGCTCAATCTGCGTAACGTCCCGGAAGAATTGCAGCCGATCGTTGCCGCTTTCAATGACATGATGATGCGACTGCGGGGCAATCTCGAGGCCCAGCAGCGCTTCATCTCCGCGGCGGCCCATCAGTTGAAGACACCGCTGACCGGCCTCAAGACCCAGATCGAGCTGGCCTTGCAGGAGAAGGATTGCGCCCAGCTGCCGGATTATCTGAAGCGCATCGCCAGCGGCGTCGACCGCGCCGCGCATTTGACCTATCAGCTGCTCCAGCTGGCGCGTGTGGAAGCCAGTCATGAAAACCCTGCCCAGCAGAAAGAGTGGGTGGAACTGGGCGAGCTGGCGCGCGAGGTCACGATGCAGCAAGTGCCGAGTGCCCTGGCGAAGAACATCGATATCGGCTTCGAGGCCGCCGCCATGCCGATGAAAATATTGGGCGTGCCTTTGTTGCTGCGCGAAATGATCGGCAATCTCGTCGACAACGCCATCAAGTACACCCCGGCCGGGGGAAGCGTGACCGTGCGTTTGCGTGCGGGAGAAGAGTGGATCATCGAAGTCGAGGATTCTGGCATCGGTATCGACGCCGCCGACCGCGAGCGGATATTCGATCGCTTTTACAGGGTGCTGGGGACGACCGTCGAAGGCAGCGGCCTGGGTCTGGCGATCGCCCGCGAGATCGCCGAACTCCATGATGCCCGCATCGAAGTGACGTCGAGTGCGTTCGAGCGCGGCTCGCTGTTTCGGATCACCTTTCCGGTCGCTTGAGCACCTCTTTATGCAGCGCAATGACGCTGCACGCTGCGGCGCAGCATACGAGACCCCGTGTTTGTAAGTTTCCTGTCAGCTTGCTGGCCGACCATCGCGGCGTCGCAAGAGTGGAAGTGGAGTAGCGGCAGGCATGCCCCAGCCCGCGCAGACGGACGGGCGTGCCGGGAACAATGTCCGCCAGCCGCGGGCACAGGTCGTTCAACAATCGAGGAGGCTAACAATGCAGCTTACCGAAAAGCATCGGGAGTATTGGCGCAAGAATCTGAGGATCACCTCGATTCTGCTCGCCATCTGGTTCGTGGTGACCTTCGTCGTCTCGTGGTTCGCCCGCGAACTCAATGCCATCGAAATCATCGGCCCGCTGGGCTTCTACATGGGGGCACAAGGCTCGCTGATCGTCTATGTGCTGATCATCTGGTACTACGCCCGCTACATGAACAACCTGGACCAGGAATATGGCGTCCATGAAGGGGAGGACGACTGATGGCAACCGCAGCCCAGAGCAACAAGGCCTTCTTCAACCAGCTGAAGCGCTACTACACTTTTTACACCGGAGGGTTCATCGCCTTCATCGTGTTCGTCGGCATCCTCGAGATGATGGGCGTGCCGAACAAGGTGCTCGGCTACATGTTCCTCTTCGCGACGATCCTGCTCTACGCCGGCATCGGCTTCATGTCGAAGACCGCCGAGGTGTCGGAATACTACGTCGCGGGACGGCGCGTGCCGGCGCTGTTCAACGGCATGGCGACCGGCGCCGACTGGATGTCCGCGGCGTCCTTCATCGGTATGGCCGGCACTCTGTATCTCACCGGCTATGACGGCCTGGCCTTCGTGATGGGCTGGACCGGCGGCTATTGCCTGGTGGCGCTGTTCCTTGCGCCCTATCTGCGCAAGTTCGGCCAGTTCACGATCCCGGACTTCCTCGGTGCCCGCTATGGCGGCAACATTCCGCGCTTGATCGGCGTGCTCGCCGCGATCATCTGCTCCTTCACCTACGTGATCGCGCAGATCTACGGCGTGGGCCTCATCACCAGCCGCTTCACCGGCCTCGAGTTCGGCATCGGCGTGTTCGTGGGCCTTGCCGGCATCCTGGTCTGCTCGTTCCTGGGCGGCATGAAGGCGGTGACCTGGACGCAGGTGGCGCAATACATCATCCTGATCGTCGCCTACATGATTCCCGTGGTCTGGCTGTCGGTGAAGCATACCGGCAACCCGATCCCGCAGATCTCCGCCTATGTTTCGGCGCTGCCGAAGGTGACCGCGCTCGAGAAGGAGTTCAACGACAAGAGCACGCCCAAGGGTGCCGCCGAGGAGTCGGTGCGCGCGATCTTCCGCGAGCGCGCCGCCGCCGCCGATGCCAAGCTCAAGGCGCTCGAGGCCGGTGGCCCGGCTTTTCTCGCCGAGGAGAAGAAGAAGCTCGAAGATGCCCTGGCAGCGGCCAAGTCAGCCGAGCCGGCTGACGCCAAGGCCGTCGAGGCCGCTGAAAAAGCGTTGAAGGACTTCCCGGCCGATGCCGCAGCGGCGAAAAAGAAATGGACCGCCGACAAGAGCGCGGCCGCCGCCAAGGCAGCGCCCGTCAAGGCCCACGCCGAAGCCTTCGCCGCCAAGGACGAGCAGGCCCGGGCCGTGGCGAAGAAGAACTTCCTGGCGCTGATCTTCTGCCTGATGGTGGGTACTGCCGCGCTGCCGCACATCCTGATGCGCTTCTACACGACCCCCTCGGTCAAGGAGGCGCGTCGTTCGGTGTTCTGGTCGCTGTTCTTCATCTTCCTGCTCTACTTCACAGCGCCGGCGCTGGCCGTGCTCGTCAAGTACGAGGTCTATCACAACCTCGTCGGCTCGGCCTTCGCGCAGCTGCCCGCCTGGGTCAGCAACTGGGCGGCGGTGGACAAGACGCTGATGGCGATCACCGACATCAACAAGGATGGCATCGTGCAGCTGGCCGAAATCACCATCGGCGGTGACCTCGTCGTGCTGGCCACGCCGGAAATCGCCGGACTGCCCTATGTGATCTCGGGCCTCGTCGCGGCGGGCGGTCTGGCCGCGGCGCTCTCTACCGCCGACGGCCTGCTCTTGACCATCGCCAATGCGCTGTCGCACGACGTGTATTACAAGATGATCGACCCGAACGCGCCGACGGTGCGTCGTCTGGCGGTGTCCAAGGGCCTGTTGCTGGTCGTCGCGGTGGTGGCCGCCTATGTGACCAGCCTGAAGCCGGGCGACATCCTGTTCCTGGTCGGTGCGGCCTTCTCGCTGGCAGCCTCGGCCTTCTTCCCCTCGCTGGTATTGGGCGTGTTCTGGAAGCGCGCGAACAAGCTGGGCGCCATCGTCGGCATGCTCGTTGGCTTGGGCATCTGCATGTATTACATGTACAACACCTATCCGTTCTTCGGCGTCAATGCCCCGCTGTGGTGGGACATCAACCCGATCTCGGCCGGCATCTTCGGCATTCCTGCCGGCTTCATCGGCGTGATCGTCGGCTCGCTGATCTCGCCGGCGCCTTCGAAGGAAATCCAGGAACTGGTCGATCACGTGCGTTACCCGAACCTGGAGGGTGACATCGACACCAAGGCCGCCTGAACCGCGCACCATACCGGAGGAGGAGGGGGAGGTGAGTTTCCCCCGCTTTTGACCCGGCCCCACGGTCACGTGGGGCCGTTTTTTTCGTCCAGGCAGCGGACTAGAATCGAATGCCGCACCTTCGTCATTCGGATTCACTCCCCATGCCCATCCTCCTCATCGAGGACGACCTCCCGCTTGCCGATGGGCTCGCGCGCGCCCTGCGCGAGGCGGGCCACGAGGTGGATGTGGTCGGCAGCGCCGGCGCCGCCTGCAACGCCCTCGATGCACGCCGCTACCAGCTGGCGATCCTCGACCTCGGCCTGCCCGATCTCGACGGCAGCGTCGTGGTTGAGCATCTGGCGCGGCGCCAACTCGATACATCGGTACTGGTGCTCTCGGCGCGCGACGGCTTCGACGAACGCGTGCGCCTGCTCGATCTCGGTGCCGACGATTACTTGGTCAAGCCGGCGGCGCGCGAAGAGTTTCTGGCGCGGGTGCGCGCGATGCTTAGGCGCCGCCGGCACGACGGCGAGCTGCTCGTCCTGGGCCGTTTGCGGCTCGATCCGGCGGGCAAGCGCGTCTATCTGGATGGCGCGCCGCTCGATCTCAATGGCCGCGAATGGGCCTTGCTTACCTTTCTGGCGGCCCATCCCAACCGCATCCTGTCGCGCGAGGAGATCGCCGCCGCGCTCTATCGGGAGGGCGAGGCGGTCTCGGACAACGCGATCGAGCAGATCGTGTCGCGTTTCAGGAAGCGTATCGCGGCGTGCGGGTTGAACCTGCGCACGGTGCGCGGTCTCGGCTATTTCTTCGAGGTCGGCGATGAGGTGGCGGGCAGCTAGCCTACGCGGCCACCTGCTGGCTCTGCTCTTGCCGGTCGCCGCCGTGGCGATCCTCGGCGGCGCCCTTGCTGTCTATGTGATCGCGCTGCGCGCGTCGTCCGGCGCGCTCGACGATGGCCTGCGCGACGCGGCGCGGCTTTATGCAAGTGAGCTGCGTGCCCACCCCGGGGAAACACCGCGGGAGCTTCCGGCCCATGCCCAGCGCGTGCTGCTGGCGACCCCCGAAGACCGCATCTTTTTCGCGCTGATGGACGTCGAGGGCCGGCTGCTGGCCGGCGGCGCGAAGCTCGGCGAGGACTTACCCTGGGGCAGCCTCGACCACCCGGCCTTCTTCGACCTCAATCACAGCGGCTACTGGCTGCGCGGCGTGTCGGTCGTGTTCGATGCGAACGGTCAAGTGCGGCACCTGGTGCTGGCGACGACGGACCAGAAGCGGGAACGGTTGATCGGCGAGATCATGCTCGGCCTCTTGGCGCCGCAAGTCGCGTTGCTGCTCTTTTGCATCGTGCTGGTCTGGGCCGGCGTCCGCCAGGGCCTCGCACCCTTGGCGGCGCTACAGGCCGAAATCGGCCGGCGCTCGCATCGCGATCTGCGCCCGCTTCCCAGCCGCTCCGCGCCCGAGGAGCTGCGGCCGATCATCATCGAGATCAACGCGCTGTTCGCGCGTCTCGAGCGCGCCATCGAGACGCAGCAGCACTTCGTCGCCGACGCCGCCCATCAGCTGCGCACGCCGATCGCCGGACTGTTGGCCCAGCTCGAAGCGGGCGGAGGGCGCGACAACCCCGCGCTCTTGCTCACCGCTCGGCGTCTGTCCCGCCTGGTCGGGCAACTTCTGGCGCTCTCGCGGGCGGAACCCGGCATCGAGAGCGATGAGACCGAGTTCGACCTCGCCGCGTTGATCCGCGAAGAAGCGAATGCCTGGCTGCCGCAGGCTTTCCGGCGCGATATCGAGATGCGCTTCGAACTCGCTGCGGCGCCGCTTGCGGCCTCGCCGCATGCCTGGCGCGAGATGCTCGCCAACCTCGTCGACAATGCGATCCGTTACGGTCGGGCGGGCGGCCGGATCGTCGTCTCCTGCGCCGCGATCGGCGACGCGGTCGTGTTGCGGGTCGACGACGACGGCCCCGGCATCCCGCCGTCGGAACGCGAGCGGGTGTTCGAACGCTTCTACCGGGGCAAAACGGCCAACGATGAAGGCTGCGGGCTCGGCCTGGCGATCGTCGCGGCGCTGGCGCGCCGGCAAGGCGCCACGGTCCGCCTCGACACGGCGCCGGAATTGGGCGGCCTGCGGGTCGAGATTCGCGCGCCTAGAACGGCAGGTCGGGAATCAGCGGCATGAGGTCGGCGCGCTCGGCGTCCTGCACGAGTTTTTTCGCGCGCTTGGGCTCGAAATCGACGAGTTTCTCGACCACGGCCTTCACCTCGTCGGGGCGGCGCGCATGGTGCAGCGCCATGCCCCACTGGTAATAGGCTTCGCCGTTCATCGGCTGGAGCTTGACGGCTTCCTGAAAAGCCGCCGCCGCCTCGTCATGCCGGCCGAGGCGGGCGTATGCGAGACCCATGCCATACCAGGCGCGGTCCTGCGCCGGCTTGAGGCGCACCGCTTCCTTGAAGGCGGCGATGGCGGCCTCGGTCTGGCCGCCGCGCTCGCGCACGAAGCCGAGGTTGAACCAGCTGTCGGCATCGTCGGCCTGCAATGCGAGGACCTTCTCGAACCAGTCGGCGGCGACCTCCCAGCGCTGCCGGCTGGCGGCGATGGCGGCCAGATGGCGCGCCGCCTGGATGTCGCGCGGGTCCAAGCGGAAGGCCGCGACGAAGGCTTCGTAGGCGGCGTCGTGACGACCGAGGAAATGAAACACCCAACCGCGGGCATAATGGCGCCAGTGATCGAAATTCATCGTTTTGCACCTTGACCTGGAAAATTCGAACATACCATGACTCATCCGGAGCTTCTCGTCATCGGCATCTTGCGCGCGCTCGTCGAAGTGGCGCTGCTGTTTCTCGTCGGCCAGGGCGTGCTGGCCCTGCTGGCCGGCAGCCGGCGGCATGGCAATATCATCTACAAGTTTTTCCTCATCGTCACGCAGCCGGTGATCAAACTCGTGCGCTTCATCGCGCCACCGCAGATCATCGACAAGCACCTGCCCTTCGTCGCCTTCTTCGTGTTGTTCTGGTGCTGGATCGGCCTGGCCTGGTTGAAGCGCACCTATTGCGAGGCGCACATGCTGCAATGCTTCTGAGGATGAAAAAAGGCCGGATCCGCGGATCCGGCCTTCATCGTGCCGTCCCGCCAGCGCCGACTTTCGACGCGGCGGGAACGTAAGCAGTTTAATGCGCCGAGGCGGCGGCGGCGCCGACGCCGGTCTCTGAGCGGATCTGCTGATCCGCATAGAGGGCGCGTTCCCGCTTGGCCTGCTCGCTGTTGTCGAGCTTCGAGACCAGCCAGATCGTGAAGAAGGCGGCGGTCATCGAGAAGAGCGCGGCCGAGTTGTAGGGGAACCAGGCTGAACCGGGGGGATTGTGGAGCACTGCTTCCCAGACGCTCGCCGAGCCGATCGTCAGCACCGTCGCGGAAATGAGGCCGACGGCACCGCCGACGACGGCGCCGCGGGTCGTGCAATCCTTCCACAGCACCGACATGAACAGCACCGGGAAGTTGCCCGAGCAGGCGATCGTGAAAGCCAGCATCACCATGTAAGCGACGTTCTCCTTCTCGAAGGCGATGCCCAGCGCCACGGCGACGATGCCCAGCACCAGCGTGGCGCCCTTGGACCAGCGCAGCTCGGTGGCGGAATCGACCTTGCCATGACGCCAGACCGAGGCATAAAGGTCATGCGAGACCGCCGAGGCACCGGAGAGGGTGAGGCCCGCCACGACCGCGAGGATCGTCGCGAAGGCCACCGCCGAGATGAAGCCGAGGAACATGTTGCCACCCACGGCGTTGGCCAGATGCACCGCCGCCATGTTGCCGCCGCCCTTCAAGCCCTTGGCGATGTCGCCGTCGACGAAGTAGGTGGCCGGGTCCTGGATCAGCATCACGATCGCGCCGAAGCCGATGATGAAGGTCAGGATGTAAAAGTAGCCGATCCAGGTCGTCGCCCAGGCCACGGATTTGCGCGCCTCCTTGGCGTTCGGCACGGTGAAGAAGCGCATCAGGATGTGCGGCAGGCCCGCCGTGCCGAACATCAGCGCCATGCCGACCGAGATCGCCGAGATCGGATCCTTGATGAGGCCCCCGGGGCCCATGATGGCGTCCTTCTTGGCATGCACCTCGGTCGCCTTGGCAAAGAGCGCCTCGGGCGAGAAGCCGAACTGCCAGAGCACCGCCAGCGCCATGAAGGTCGCGCCGCCGAGCAGCATGCAGGCCTTGATGATCTGCACCCAGGTCGTCGCCGTCATGCCGCCGAACAGCACATAGGCGAGCATGATCGCGCCGACGAGAATCTCGGCGTAGATGTATTCGAGACCGAAGAGGATCTTGATCAGCTGGCCGGCGCCGACCATCTGCGCGATCATGTAAAAAGCCACGACGACCAGCGTCGAGATCGCCGCGAAGGTGCGCATCGGCGTCTGGGCGAAGCGGTAGGAAGCGACATCGGCGAAGGTAAACTTGCCGAGATTGCGCAGCCGCTCCGCCATCAGGAAGGTGATGATCGGCCAGCCGACCAGCCAGCCGATCGAGAAGATCAGGCCGTCGAAACCATTGGCGAACACCAAACCCGAGATGCCGAGGAACGAGGCCGCCGACATGTAGTCACCGGCGATCGCCAGGCCGTTCTGGAAGCCGGTGATGCCGCCGCCGGCGGTGTAGAAATCGGCAGCGGTCTTGGTTCGGGTGGCAGCCCACTTGGTGATCCAGAGCGTGGCGGCGACGAACACCGCGAACATGGTGATGGCCGTCCAGTTGGTGGCCTGCTTCTGAGTCGCGCCGAGATCGGCGCCGGCCGGATAAGCGCCCGCCGCCACGGCAAAGGCGGCGACGGCGAAAACGATACGTTGCAGTGGGCTCATCGTGTCGCCTCCTTGACGATGGCCTCGCTCTCAGCGTCGAACTCGCTATTGGCGCGACCGACGTAGATCCAGGTCAGGATGATGGTGAACACGATGACGCCGACGCCCAGCGGGATGCCGATGGTCGTCACGCCTGCGCCGAGTCGCGTGGCGAGAAACTCCTTGTCGTAAGCGACCAGCAGGATGAAACCGTAATAGGCGAGGGCGCCGAGCGCGGTCATGATGATCGAATAGGTGTTGCGTTTTTTCACGAACGCTTGGAACTTCGGATTGGCCCGAATGCGGTCCCAGGTTTCTTGTGCCATGTTGTTGCCTCCTGAACGAGAAGAGAAGGGGTGCCTCTGTTGTTATTGAATGACAGGCGTGGCGGATCGTAGTCGCGAGGGCTTACTTGGAACTTACTGACATTTCGCTTACAGAGGGAAAGCCTCGCGTCTAGAACACAATAGTTTTTGACGTCACCGCACAGCCCACTTATAATCCTGCCCTCGACGTCGAGCCAGGCATCTCAGTTGCGAAAGCAACGGACTGACTGCCTGGCGCAGGACGCTGGTCATGGCGCAGGCTAATGTGAGTGAAGCGAACGTTATGCCGAACCAATCTCAGCGTGCTGAACAAATCGGCCAGGTAGCTCAGTTGGTAGAGCAGCGGACTGAAAATCCGCGTGTCGGCAGTTCGATTCTGCCCCTGGCCACCACCATTCAACGCCCAACCTATATCGGTTGGGCGTTTTGATTTCCGGGTTCCCCGACACCACGCGGGGTACGGCGCCGATCTGCATGTGCCACGCCGTGGCGGCCCGGCTTCCTGAAGTCGCCCGGTTCGACTCTCTTCTGCTCTCAGTTCTCTCAAAACCTGCGCCAACTTCTTCGCCGGAGCGCACGCAGGCGGCCTTAACCATCAACCGCTTGTGCGTGCGTCGCAGGGAACGGTTCGCCAGCAGGTCTGGATTAGCAGACCCGCTACGCAACACAAGACGCCAGCCACAGAGTCATCCCTTAGGCGGGAACGGATCATCGCCGTAGCTGTTCCGCTCGCGGATCTGCCCGTCTCGTCCCAGAATGAACAACTCGCTCCGTTGGTTGATGGCGATACCGCGTGCGCGACTGATCGCCTCTTGCTGCGTGTTGTGGATGGATGTGATGCGGTCGTTGCCTTGTCCGCGCACGCCCCACTGATTCCCGCCATTGACGGGTACTACCCACTGGTTCTTTCCGCTCATTTCAAGCACTCCGAAGGTTGAAGGGTCCGGCTCTTGGATCGGCGCGAGCCTCGGCGCACCGGAAGGTCAGATCAAGTCATTAGGGTCTCCTTCCTCATGTTGGAGGCGCCGGGAGATCGCTCCCATGCTTCAGCCGCGCATGGCATCGAATACAACCCTGCGCGTTTCTGCGTGACCACGAGCGCAACGTAGGCAGTGCGCTGCGCCGCAGGCTCCGGCTTGCCCTTGTCCTTCGTCTTGATCTTGAACAGGTCAATCGGCTTGCCGCTGTCCAGGCCTGCTCGCTGCATGACCCGCTCCGCCGTCACGGCGGCGCCCTTGAACGACCACAGTGCATCGAACACCCTGGCCTGACCGTCGGTGAGGCGTATCGGCACGCCGTCTCCATCAGGCAGCGTTACCCACCGGAAGTCGGCCGAGAAAGGCCCGTGGACCGGCATCGCCGGATCGACCGCCTGCGCCGAGCCCTGCCCACCAGGCGCGCCGATGAACGAGATGCCTCCACCGTAGAAGGCAAACCGATCCTCAAGCGGCAGCCATTCCACGCCCGCCCCGAAGGGCGCGCCACGCGTCTCGCGGGGCTTCGGTGTGATCACCCGGATGTCGGCACCGGCCACGCGCACCCGGTCCAGCAGCGCCGGCTCGCGCCACAGACGAACGATGTCGCGTGCGAGCAGCACCGGCGAGCGCCGTGAGTCACCCAGCCGCCACACGCCACCGCCGAGATCGTGGACGCCATCGCGGCTCTCGATCTCCAGCGCGAGGCGCAGCTTCTGGCGTAGCCAGTGCTCGTCCAGCACCAGCGCGGCCACGTCTTCGGCCGCGACCGACACCGGACCGCACTCCGGGCAACAGCAGGTACGACCGCCACGTCCGTCCGCCCAGACCTGCGCGCTGTGCTGCTGGCAGAACGGGCAGAGCACGAATCGCTGGTCCAGCGCCGCCGGCCGCACCGCGCGCCCGAGGGCGGGCAAGGCGCCGATTTCGCGTGGTGACAGCGATGCGCGCAGCACCGGTGAGCCGCCGGCGAACAGGCGGCACACCAGGCCCCATACGTCGTGCGTCGCCACGGGTCAGTCCTCGTACACCGGCTGCTGGTCCACCGAGCCGGCCTCTGGCGGCGCCTCCTGGGCGCTGAGCGTCTGCCCGGCCTGCAGGATGCCCAAGTCGACGAGGTAGCCCTCCAGCTTCGCCTGCAGCGCCGCGTCGAACTTGTGCAGGTTGAGGCGGCCGCGGCGCGTCACTTCCACCGTGATCACCTTCGACCGGGACTTGCCGAACTCGGGCGGGTAGTACAGGTTGATGCGCGCTGCCGTGACAAGCCAGCCGCGGGCCAGCGGGTCCTCTCCGGGGAAGGCCTGCTGCAGCAGATCGGTGACGCACCGCTGCTCACTGGAGGCCATCGCCGTGCAGTCCAGCTTCAGGGAGGAGTCCGGGCTGAGGACCGAGATCGACTTGACCTGCAGGGCTGCGAAACCATCCTCGACCGCCTTGGGCACGACGAAGCCCAGGCGCAACACCGACAGGTCCAGCGTCGGCGGTTTGATGCGATGCGGCTCCACCTTGACGCCCAGCAGGTGCTCGGCGAACGCGTCGACCAACATCTGGTGGTACTTCGCGCCGCCACGGACCAGCGTGCGCACGACGCCGGTGGCGACTGCGTACTCCAACACCATGTGGATGTTCGGGTTGCCGACGCGCCGAGTGAGCGTCGCCCCCTCGAACTCCAGGCGTAGCATGGCCAGATCCTTGACGTGCACAGTCAGCAGGAAGACGCCGGGGCTGCGCTCCACGAGATATGCCGCGCTGCCGTCGCCACACTGCAGCTCGCGCTGGTAGAAAACGGAGATCGCCTGGCGAAGCGCGGCGAGCGCCGCCGCCGAGGTGTCGGGCGGGCGCTTCACACCGAGGTCGTGCTGCTGCGCCTGCGTGCCGTGCCGTTCCAGGTAGTCGAAGTCGAAGGCGCGCTCAAACAGATCCCGGTGACGGGCATACAGCCAGAACGAGCGGTGGATGTCGCTCTGGCACGCCACCAGGCCCATCAGGGCGCTGCCGCCCCCTGCCGCAGCGGCCTGGAACACGGCCTGTTTGCCCGCGGCGTCGCCGAGCTGGACGCTGGCCATCAGGTTGCCGATCAGGCGATCCCGGGCCGCGATGTCAGCCCATCCCCGGACGGCCTCGACCAGCGCCTGGGAGGTCGCCGGCGCGTCGTCCCAGGGGAAGCCGTCAGGCACAGGCAGACCGTGGTCGGTCAGGAAGTCGCGCAGCGCGGCGTCCACCGGCAGCTCGAGCAGCACGTCGACAAAAGTCTTCTTCATCTTCTCGGTCCTTTCCGAAGAGGCGTCGGAGGTCTGCGGACCGATGAGCGGGTACGCGAGCCGGCGACTGCGGTTACTGAACAATGCTCCCGCCGAGGTAAAGCAGCGAGATACAGCGCTATTCTGTCCAGCTTGATTCCGCTTGTCAAACAGCGCGGCACATCTGGCGCTTACTGGTATCTCGTGGCTATACTGGCGGTCTTGCTTTCCTACACTGACTGTTCATTCGAGACGGGGACATCACCATGGCTTCGGCGTTTGGATCACGCCTGCGGCGCTTGCGCGAGGCAAAGAAGCTGACCTTGCAGCAGGTCGCCGACGCGGTCGGCTGCACCAAGGCCTACATCTGGGAACTGGAGATGAAAGAGGGGCAGCGCCCATCAGCCGAACGAGTCCACGCTCTGGCCAAGGTGCTGGGCGTGACGATGGAAGACTTGATGGGCGAAGGGGTGGCCCAAGTGCCGCAGGCCAGTCCGGAAGATGTGATGTTCTTTCGCGAGTACGCCGGTATGAGCGACGAAGAAAAGCAGCGTTATCGCCAGGCCATGAAGCTGATGTTTGGCACCCGCACGGAAGGCGGAGCCAAGGAGTGAGCTCGCCAGATCTCAACGGCTTCACGGCCGCTGCGACGGTATTGAAGTGGTTGCGCGCATGGCATGGCGAGGACATGCCGGAGGCCACCGATCTCGACGTCGTGCGGCAGATGCTGCCGAGCACGCCTTATGGCAAGGGTGTACGGGAGATCAAGGCGCCGATGGCGTTGAACGTCGACAGCTGCGAAGGCATGCTGGTGCGCAACCCGGACGATGCCGCCGAGTGGGGCATCTTCTACAACGGCAAGGCAAGTCCCGAGCGCCGCCGCTTCACAGTCGCGCACGAACTGGGGCACTTCATCCTACATCGCGGTCAGCAGGACCGGTTCAACTGCGACGAGGAGAGCGTCTACTCGGGCGTCGAGACCATGCGCGCCATCGAGCGCGACGCCGACGACTTCGCCGGCAATCTGCTGATGCCGGGCGACGTGCTGCGCGATCAGCTGGCTGGCCAGCGTGTCGACCTCCACTGCCTCAGTGCCCTCGCCAAGCGCTTCAAGGTCTCGTTCGAGGCACTGTGCATCCGTTTCATCAAGTACACCGAGCAGCGTGCGATCATGGTCTACTGGGACAACGGCTTCCTGAAGTACGAATGGCGTAGCAAAAGCGCCGTCCTGACCCGCGCCAAGGTTCGCCGTACATCCGACCCGCAAGAGCCGCTGGCCGGAACGCTGGCCGCCGACGCCAGCGTCGAGCAGGAGTGGGACGGCGTTGAGCTGCCAGCGTCGATCTGGTGCGCCGAGGAAGCGGCGTACATGAAGCTGCGCGAGTTCAAGCACAGCTACGGCGCGCGAGACCGTGTCCTCACGCTGCTCCTGCTCGAAGGCGCCGAACCCCGCCGCTGGGATCGATCCTGGCAGGACTGCGAAAGCTTCGACAGCTACGACCAGTTCATCTCCACGGGCCAGCACCCGGTGCGATGACGCAGGGCGCAGTAGCCCGCGCATCTCCGCCAAAACGCGTTACGCGAAGTCCCCTCGATTCCTAGCATGAACGGCGTTTTCCAAAGGAACGCCTGCCATGCTCGAACTCGAATCATGCTCCATCCCCGCCGACGCCGACAGGCCGCGGCACGCGCACCAAGAAATCACTGACCTGCTCGCCGCGGCGCTCCTGCGGTTGCGTGCCTGCGGGTCGCCTCAACCCGAAGCGCAGATCAGCAACGATAGCGACACCGTTGGCCTTGGCTTCGTCGGCCAGGAGCGCGTGAATGCGAACCCGGATCACACAAGAGGAGTTCGCCAATGACAACACACGCACCCCTGCTCGACGCGGCCTCGGTCGCCGCCCGCGTCGCCCAGCTTCCCCACTTGCCGATGGATAGCCTCTGGGCGCTGTGGGACGAGTACTTCGACGAGCGACCCAATCATCACCATCGCACATGGCTGGAAAGCCGGCTTGCCTACAAGATCCAGGAGCGCGCCTTCGGCGGCCTGAAGGCATCGCTGCGCAAGAGGCTCGAGGACATCGGCGAAACCGGCATCCTGCCCCGGCAGTTGCGCCGCGACGGCAATCGTTTGCTGCCCGGCACCGTCATCACGCGCATGTACGACGACGTCGAGCATCGCGTCCTGGTGCGCGGCCCCGGTGATTTCGAGTACCACGGACAGCGCTTTAAGAGCCTCTCGGCGATTGCCCGTCACATCACGGGCAGCCATTGGTCCGGCCCGGTCTTCTTCGGCCTGAAGTCCGGCGACAAGAAGAAGGACGTGGCATGAGATCGCAGCGACGAACGACAGCAATACCAAGCGCGCCCACGCCGACTCCAATCACGCCGAAGAAGCGCTGTGCCGTCTACACCCGCAAGTCCACCGACGAGGGGCTGGACCAGGAGTACAACAGCCTAGAGGCGCAGCGCGACGCGGGGTTGGCCTACATCGCCAGCCAGCGCCATGAAGGGTGGATCGCCGTCGGAGACGGCTATGACGACGGTGGCTACTCCGGCGGCAACATGGACCGACCCGCGCTGCGCCGGCTGCTGGCCGACATTGAAGCCGGCAAGATAGACATCGTGGTCGTCTACAAGATCGACCGACTCACCCGCAGCCTGCCCGACTTCGCCAAACTGGTGGAGGTGTTCGACCGCAACGGCGTCTCCTTCGTCTCGGTCACACAGCAGTTCAACACCACGACCTCGATGGGGCGCCTCACGCTCAACATCCTGCTGTCGTTCGCGCAGTTCGAGCGCGAGGTCACCGGCGAGCGCATCCGCGACAAGATCGCCGCCAGCAAAGCCAAGGGCATGTGGATGGGTGGCATGCCGCCGCTCGGCTACGACGTCGTCGAACGCAAGCTGGTCATCAACGAACGCGAGGCGGCCTTGGTCCGCGACATCTTCCGCCGCTATGCCGAGCACGGGTCGGCGGCACAACTGGTGCGCGAGCTGGCCGTAGAGGGACATACCACCAAGTCCTGGGTCACGCAGGGCGGACGCCACCGGACGGGGCGCCCCATCGACCAGCAGTACATCTTCGCGCTGCTGCGCAACCGGATCTATCTGGGCGAGCTCTCCAACAACGGGCAGCGCTTCCGGGGGCAGCATGAACCCATCGTGCCGCAGGATCTGTGGGATGCCGCGCATGCCTTCATCGAACGCCGTAAGCAGGCGCCGCGCGAGCACCGAGCCAAGCATCCGGCGCTGCTCGCTGGCCTGCTCTTCGCACCGGACGGCCAGCGCATGCTGCACACCTTCGTCAAGAAGAAGAACGGGCGGCAGTACCGCTACTACGTGCCCTACCTGCACAAGCGCCGCAATGCCGGCGCGACCCTGTCGCCGGGGGCGCCAGACGTGGGTCATCTGCCGGCCGCCGAGATCGAGAACGCGGTCCTCGCGCAGATTCACGCGGCACTCTCGGCGCCGGAGGTGCTCATCGGCACCTGGCGCGCCTGCCAACGCCACCCTGCTGGCGCGGCGCTCGACGAAGCCCAGGTGGTCGTGGCGATGCGACGCATCGGTGCCGTGTGGGAGCAGTTGTTCCCCGCCGAGCAGCAACGCATCGTGCGGCTGCTGGTCGAGAGGGTCCAACTGCACGAACAGGGGCTCGACATCATCTGGCGCGAGGACGGATGGCTCGGCCTCGGACCCGATATCGGCGCGCATCCACTGATCGATGAATTCCGTGAGGAGGTGGAGGAGGCGATGGCATGAACAACGACTCTCACGATGCGGCCGCCAATCCCCGCAGACGCGTGGTCCGGGTCGAGGTGGGAAGCGATGCTCGCAGCTACGTCAGCGATGGCCAGCGCGTGACGCTGGTCCCGCTGACGGTCAAGCGCCGGCACAACCGCAAGCTGTTGATCCCGCCGACACCGCAATCTGCTGCCGCGATGGCCGGTGGACTCGACGTGCCGATGATCAAGACCCTCGGCAAAGCGTTCTACTGGAAACGCCAGATCGACGAAGGTCGCTACGCGACGGCGACCGATCTGGCCAGGGCCCTGAAGCTGGAACCGGGTTGGGTCGCTGAGGTCCTGCGGCTCACGCTGCTGGCTCCCGACATCGTCGAAGCCATCCTGGACGGACGCCAGCCGCGGCATCTGAACCTGCAGACCTTGCGCGGCCGCCCCGACCTGCTTCCGCGCGACTGGGCCGAGCAGCGCAAGACGCTCGGCTTTACCAGTCCCGGCAACTGACCACTGATCCTCTTCACAACGGCGACGCCGCGTGCTCGCCGTTCGTGCTTGTGGCCATTGGCGAACCAGAAGTTCCTGCGTGGTTCGCCATTCGGTCCCTCAAAGGTTCGCCATCCGAAGCCTGGAATGACACCTGTTCCTCAACAGCGTCATAGGAGGCTTCCATGCCGACAACGGCAAGCACCATCACCCGGTCGCCGCACCAGGCGATCAACAGTCTGTCCCCCGGCGACCGTCGGGTTCTCAATGAGAACGAGCTCGCGCAGCGCTGGGGCTTGAGCCCCAAGACCCTGCAGCGTTGGCGCAGCGAAGGTCGCGGCCCCCGCTACCTGAAGCTGTCCAAGCGCGTCAGCTACCCCCTGGACGCGGTCATCGAGTTCGAGCGCTGCGCCCTGCACGACTCGACGTCCGAGCGCGCGATGCGCTGAGGAGAGATGCGATGAACGATCTGACCATCTTTCCCGCCGACCTCGCCGAGATGTCCGTCGGCCAGCTGGCCTCGCTGCCGCCGGCGCAGAAGCAGGAGATCAGCCGCAACCTCGACGAAGCCCTCGACTGGCTCAAGAAGGCCCGTGCCAAGTTCGATGCGGCTCTCGACGCCGCCTACGGGGAGCAGACGCGTAGCGCGCGCCAGAAGGCCGGCAAGGACTTCGGCGTCATCCATCTGGCCGACGGTCCGCTGCGCGTCACCGTGGACCAGCCCAAGCGCGTGTCCTGGGACCAGGCGCAGCTCGCGGCCATCGCCCGGCGCATTGCCGCCTCCGGCGAACGGGTCGAGGACTACGTCGACATCGAGTTCTCCGTCTCGGAATCCCGCTTCAACAACTGGCCTCCGGCGCTGCGTGCCCAGTTCGAGGCCGCCCGCACCGTCAAGCCTGGCAAGCCCTCGTTCCGGCTGGCCCTCACCGCGGAGGAATGACCATGACCGCCATCATCCCCTTCCAGTTCGAAGCGCACGCCGTGCGCGTGCAGGTCGATGACGACGGCCAGCCCTGGTTCAACGCCAGCGACGTCTGCGAGGCGCTGGAGCTGGGCAACCCGTCCCAGGCGATCAAGTCCCACGTCGATGCCGAGGATTTCCAGAAATTGGAGACCCTTACGGCGGGTGGCCGTCAACGCCAGAACCACGTCAACGAGTCGGGGCTCTACGCCCTGATCCTCGGCAGCACCAAGGATGCGGCCAAGCGCTTCAAGCGCTGGGTGACCAGCGAAGTGCTGCCGGCGATTCGCAAGACCGGCGCCTACGCCGTGCGCGGCGTGCAGCCGGCGCTCCCCGCGCCGACGCAGGACCGCGTGTCGTCGATCCTGTTGATCGGCGACGCGGTCGCGAAGGTTCCGGGCGTGAAAGCCGGCATCGTGATGGCGGCGACGCTCACCTGCATCCAGGAGAACACCGGCATCCAGGTCGAGACGCTGCGCCGCGCGCTGCCCGCCGTCAACACGCCGATCTGCGCGCTGAATGCGACCCAGCTCGGCAAGCTGCTCGGCCTCTCCGCCAAAGCCACCAATCTGCGCCTGGCCAACCACGGTCTGCAGTTCCGCAACGAGCGCGACGAGTGGGAGCTCACCGAGGCGGGCGAAGCCTGGGCCGAGGCCATGCCGTACTCGCGCAACGGCCACAGCGGCTACCAGATCCTCTGGAATCCGGCAGTCGCCGAGCAGCTGAGGGAGGTGGCGTGATGGCACTCCCCATCATCACCGCCGACCAGCGGCTCGCCGAGAAGCAAGGCGTCAAGCTGGTGCTGCTCGGCAAGAGCGGCATCGGCAAGACCACCCAGCTCAAGACCTTGCCCGAGGCCTCGACGCTGTTCGTCGATCTCGAGGCCGGCGACCTCGCGGTGAAGGATTGGCGCGGGGACTGTGTGCGCCCGACCACCTGGCCCGAATTCCGCGACCTCGTGGTGTTCCTCGCCGGTCCGAACCCGGCGCTGCCTGCCGATATGCCATTCTCCGAGGCGCACTACCGCCACGTGTGTGAGCGCTACGGCGATCCTGCCCAACTAGCCAAGTACGACACCTACTTCGTCGATAGCATCACGGTGCTCGCGCGCCTGGCCCTGATCTGGGCCAAGACCCAGCCGCAGGCCTTCAGCGAGCGCACCGGCAAGCCTGACACCCGCGGCGCCTACGGCCTGCTGGGCACCGAGATGCTGACCGCGCTCACGCACCTGCAGCACGCGCGCGGTAAGCACGTCGTGTTCGTGGCCATCCTTGACGAGCGCGTCGATGACTACAACCGTAAGGTGTTCGTGCCGCAGATCGAAGGCAGCAAGACCAGTCTGGAACTGCCCGGCATCGTCGATGAGGTCGTGACGCTGGCCGAGATCAAGGCCGAGGACGGCAGCGCGTACCGCGCCTTCGTTACCCACACCCTGAATCCCTACGGCTACCCGGCCAAGGACCGCTCCGGCCAGCTTGAGCTGTTGGAGCCGCCGAACCTGCGCGCGCTGATCGACAAGTGCGCCGCCGCCACCAGAATCCCGACTTCCAAGGAGTAAGCCATGACCGCATGGAACGATTTCAACGACGCCGAACAACAACAGAGCTTCGACCTCATCCCCAAAGGCACCGTCGCCCGCGTGCGCATGACCATCAAGCCCGGTGGTTACGACGATCCGGCCCAGGGCTGGACCGGCGGCTATGCCACGCAGAGTTTCGACACCGGCTCGATCTATCTCGCCTGCGAGTTCGTGGTGCTGGAGGGCGAGTACGCCAAACGCAAGCTGTGGTCGAACGTGGGGCTGCACAGCCCCAAGGGCCAGACCTGGGCGAGCATGGGCCGCAGCTTCATCCGCGCCGCACTGAACAGCGCGCGCAACGTGCTGCCCCAGGACAGCTCGCCGCAGGCCGCCGCCGCACGGCGCATCCAGGGCTTCCACGAACTCGATGGCATCGAGTTCGTCGCCCGCATCGACATCGAGAAGGATGGCCGGGGTGAGCTGCGGAACGTCGTCAAGCTGGCGGTCGAGCCCGATCAGCCGGACTACGCGCGTGTGATGGGCCTGCCGCCCAAGACGCCTGGCGGTAGCTCGGGCGCACCGGCCGCCGCCATTCCGTCGCGCGCGATGCCTGCTCCTGCAGCCGCCCAACGACCCGCCGTGTCCGGCAAGCCGGCCTGGGCGCAGTGACGGGGGGCTATGAAATGCTGGGTCTGCAAACGACAGGCCCGGGGCTTCGGCCACACCGACAACCGGCACGGTGTGGGCGATCCCCGGCGCTATCCCATCGACTGGGTGTTCTGTTCGCGTCGCTGCCAAGAGGCGTTCCACACGCTCTACGGCAACTGGCTGCGGGTGAAGGAAGGCCGTGTGGACATCGAGGAGGTCGCCATGATCGATCCATCTGATGTCGAACAGGCCGCGATGAAGAAGTGCCTCAAGGCCTTCGGCGAGGCGGCCGGCGAGATCGGCTTCGGCAAGCCCCTGGGCGACTACTCCGAAGCCGAGGCGCTGCAGATCATCGACGCCATCGTCACCTGCTACACGGAAGCGATGGTCGCGCACCACGAGGCGACCAAGTACCCGCCGGTGCGTGGGCTCACGAATCCGGTCGGCGATCCCTTGGCCGACCTGAAGGACGATCTGCCGTGGGAGGTGAAGCCGTGATGGACTTCAACTCCTCTGCCAGCCTGTCCGGACAGGTCACGGCCCTGGTGGACCTCGGGATGCAGCTTGCGCGCTCCCTCCAAGGCGCGCGGCAATACCTCGGCGCCTCGCGGCTGGGCGCCAGCTGCGAGCGCGCCCTGCAGTACGAGTACGCGCAGGCACCGGTCGACCCCGGCCGGGAAACCGAAGGCCGGATGCTGCGCATCTTCGAGCGTGGCCATGTGATGGAGGATTGCATGGTCGCGTGGCTCCGGGATGCTGGCTTTGACCTGCGCACCCGCAAGGCCGACGGCGAGCAGTTCGGCTTCAGCGCGCTGGACGGCCGATTGCAGGGCCACGTCGACGGCGTCATCGTCGGCGGCCCCGAGGGTTTCGGCTACCCGGCGCTGTGGGAAAACAAGTGCCTGGGCGCGAAGTCCTGGCGCGAGTTGGAGAAAAACCGCCTCGCTGTCGCCAAGCCGATCTACGCCGCGCAGGTCGCGCTCTACCAGGCCTACCTCGAACTGCACGAGCACCCGGCACTGTTCACGGCGGTGAACGCCGACACGATGGAGATCTACGCCGAGCTGGTGCCCTTCGACGCCGAGCTCACGCAGCGCATGTCCGACCGCGCGGTGAAGGTCATCTCCGCCACCGAAGCCGGCGAGCTGCTACCGCGCTCGTTCTCCGAACCCACCCATTTCGAATGCCGGATGTGCTCGTGGCAGGACCGGTGCTGGAGGACCGCGCAATGAGCAACTCACCACTGGCTCAGGTGCTCGGCGAGCGCCTGATCGATGCGCGCGAGGCTGCGCTGAGTCTGAACCTGCCGATGTACTGGCTCACGCATGCGAAGGAACGGCAGCGTCTGGGCCTGCCGCACTACCGCGTCGGCAAGCTCGTGCGCTTCAAGCTGAACGAGCTCGTTGCGTGGATAGATGCCCAGCAACCGCAGGCGCCGGAAGCGGCGCGGAAGGAGGAAGCGGATGCTGGACTTCAATGACAGCGCACCTTCCGAGGAGCCCGCATCGACCGCCGAGCGCGACGCCGTTCGCGCCGAACTGATCTCGCGGCTGGAATCAGTCCTGTCCGCGCTGTTCCCCGCGGGCCAGAAGCGCCGGGGCAAGTTCCTCATCGGTGACGTGCTCGGCAGCCCAGGCGATAGCCTGGAGGTCGTGCTCGATGGCGAAAAGGCCGGGCTTTGGACGGATCGTGCCACCGGGGACGGCGGGGATATCTTCGACCTGATCGCGACATCCCTGGGCGTGAGCGTCCAGGCCGACTTCCCTCGCGTGCTGCGACACGCCGCCGAGCTGATTGGCCGCGCACCCTCGATGCCGGTGCGCAAGGGCAAGAAGGAAGCGCCCGTCGACGATCTCGGGCCGGCCACGGCGAAGTGGGACTACTTCGATGCCGCCGGCAAGCTGATCGCGGTCGTCTACCGCTACGACCCGCCCGGGCGCAAGAAGGAGTTCCGCCCGTGGGATGCCAAGCGCCGCAAGATGGCGCCGCCCGAGCCTCGCCCGCTCTACAACCAGCCTGGGTTGGCCGCAGCCAGCCGCGTCGTCCTGGTCGAGGGCGAGAAGTGCGCGCAGGCACTGATCGAAATCGGCATCGCGGCCACCACCGCGATGCACGGCGCCAACGCACCCGTGGACAAGACCGATTGGTCGCCGCTGGCGGGCAAGGCCGTCTTGGTCTGGCCTGACCGCGACAAGCCGGGCTGGGAGTACGCGATGGCGGCCGCGCAGGCGGTGTTGTCCGTCGGTGCAAGCTCGTGCGACGTGCTGCTGCCCCCGGACGACAAGCCGGATGGCTGGGATGTCGCTGACGCACTGGCGGAGGGTTTCGACATCGGCGCTTTCCTCGCATCAGGCCCCCGCATGTGCATCAAGCCGTCAAACGTGGTGTGCTCGCAGGAGGCCACGGTCTGGGCGACCGACGACGCGCTGGCGCTGGCCTTCACCGCGCGCTACGCGGACGACTGGCGCTACTGCGCGGCCTGGGGCAAGTGGCTCGTCTGGACGGGCACGCATTGGCAGCCCGATGAAACCTTGCTGGCCCACCACCTGATCCGCTCGATCTGCCGCGAGGCGGCCGTGAAGGTCGACTCGCACCGGCTGGCCGCCAAACTGCTGGCCAGCAGCACCGTGGGCGGCGTGGATCGGCTCGCCCGCTCGGATCGCCGGCATGCGTCTACCTCCGACGAGTGGGACGCGGACCTGTTCGCGCTCAACACGCCGGGTGGTGTCGTCGATCTGCGCACCGGCCGGCTACGCCCGCATGAACGAGCCGACCGGATGACCAAGCTCGCGACGGCCACCCCAGGCGGGACATGCCCGCGCTGGCTGGCCTTCCTGGCCGACGTCACCGGTGGCGACACGGATCTGCAGGCCTATCTGCAGCGCATGGTCGGCTACTGCCTGACCGGGGCAACCACCGCACACGCGCTGTTCTTCCTCTACGGCACCGGCGCCAATGGCAAGTCGGTGTTCGTGAACACGCTGGCGACCATCCTCGGCGACTACGCCACGAGCGCGCCGATGGACACCTTCATGGAGGCGCGCGGCGACCGCCACCCGACCGACTTGGCCGGGCTGCGCGGCGCGCGCTTCGTCGCCTCCATCGAAACCGAGCAGGGGCGGCGCTGGAACGAATCGAAGGTCAAGGCCATCACCGGCGGCGACAAGGTGTCCGCCCGCTTCATGCGGCAGGACTTCTTCGAGTACGTGCCGCAGTTCAAGCTGGTGATCGCGGGCAACCACAAGCCCTCGATCCGCAACGTGGACGAGGCGATGAAGCGGCGCCTGCACCTGATCCCGTTCACCGTGACCGTGCCGCCCGAGCGGCGCGACGGCCGGTTGACGGAGCGCTTGCTGGCCGAGCGCGACGGCATCTTGGCCTGGGCGGTAGAGGGCTGCATCGCCTGGCAGCGCGAAGGCCTCAATCCGCCTGCCTGCGTGGTGTCGGCCACCGAGGAGTACTTCGAAGCCGAGGACGCGCTCGGGCAGTGGATCGAGGAGCGCTGCGTCCTGGCCAAGACCCACCGCGAGGGCGTGTCCGAGCTGTTCGCCGACTGGCGTGAGTGGGCGGAGCGGGCCGGTGAGTACGTCGGTTCGGTCAAGCGCTTCGCCGAACTCATGGCCACACGCAAGTTCGAGAAGTGCCGCCTGACCGGGGGTGCGCGGGCGCTGGAGGGCATCAGCCTGCGTCCGAAGCCCTATGGGGGCGGCTATCCCTACCGAGACGACTGATGCGGGGTCGAGTGACGGATTTGACAGGTCTACTGATTAACCCTTTACGCGTGCGCGCGCACGCATGATAGGGAGATATCCGGCGACCTGTCAAATCCGTCACTCGCCTCCATGAAACGGAGCGAATGATGAGAACGACGATTCTGGCCCTCGATCTGGGCACACGCACCGGGTGGGCGCTGCAGCACCTGGACGGAACGATCACCAGCGGCACCGAGCAATTCAAGCCGCAGCGCTTCGAAGGCGGCGGCATGCGCTTCCTGCGATTCAAGCGCTGGCTCACCGAGATCAAGTCTCACGCCGATGGCATTGGCGCTCTGTACTTCGAGGAAGTTCGTCGCCACGTCTCGACCGACGCGGCGCACGCCTATGGCGGCTTTCTTGCCACGCTCACCGCCTGGTGCGAGCACCACAACATTCCGTACCAGGGCGTTCCGGTCGGAACGATCAAGAAGCACGCGACCGGCAAGGGCAATGCTAGCAAGGAGGAAATGATCGCGGCAACGATTAAGCGCGGCTTGAAGGTTGCCGACGACAACGAAGCCGACGCGCTGGCACTGCTCTACTGGGTCATCGAGACGCAGGAGGTGTGAGATGAAGATTCCCACACCCACATGCCGTTGTCCCCTGGGCCGCTTGCAGCCCGAGACCACCGACCTCGAGGTCCTGAAGCAGCGGGGCTGGCGTGACCAGCACATCCTGGTGATCAACGCTTCCGACGAACGTCTGGACTTCATCGAGCGCGAGATCGTGCGACGCATCGGAGAACGTCTGTACGGACAAGGAGGGACACGTCGTGGCTGACCGTCGCAGCTCCTGGACGATTGAGGACGTGGCGGCACGCTTCGAGGAAGCCGCCACCACAGGACGGCGCCTGCCACCCGTGCGTGTGCAGGGCTACTTCAACACGTGGCCGGCCTTCGTGCGCAAGGAGTGGGAGGCCTTCGCTGCGGACGAGAAGGTCTACCGCCCCTTCCCGCCCAGCCCCGAGGCCATCGACCGCATGCTGGAGACGATGCGCTGGGTGCAGTGGCTGGAGGTCGAGCAACGCCACCTGGTGTGGATGCGGGCCAAGCGCTACGGCTGGCGCGACATCACGATCCGCTTCGCCTGCGACCGCACAACGGCGTGGCGGCGTTGGCAGAAGGCACTGCAGACGGTGGCCGATCACCTCAACGGCGCAGCTTTGATGGCGTAGTGATTTGGCGTGATTTGGCGGGCATGGTCGGGTATCAGCGCGAGTCTGCGGCGTGATGCGGCTTTGGCCCCTGCAACAGATTCGCCGGTCCGGGGGTAGTATTTCCGCTATCTTCTGGACTGCGGTGCAGGCAGCGAAGACGGCCCGAGGCAAAAGGGGTCCTTCCTGACGAAATCGCGATGCGGGGGGCGCGAGCGCGATGCTTTTCTAGCGTCAGAGTGCAAACCGGGGTTTGCACGGTTTGCGGTTTGCAGGCCCCATCCTTGGGGCCTGCCGCTTCGCGGCCAGCCTGCGGCTGTCCAAATCCGCTCCAGGCGGATTTGTGCACTCCCCGATACACACCACGAGCCCGCCCACGGTCCGCCGTCGGCGGGCTTTCCATTTCGAGGTTCCGATCCTGAACACACTCAACGTCGAATACCGCAAGGTCGAGACGCTGATCCCCTACGCCCGCAATCCGCGCACCCACAGCGACGAGCAGGTCGCGCGCATCGCCGCCAGCATCGCCGAGTTCGGCTGGACCAACCCCATCCTGGTCGATGGCGAGCATGGCGTGATCGCCGGCCACGGCCGGCTGCTGGCCGCACGCAAGCTGGGGCTGACCGAGGTGCCGGTGATCGAGCTCGCGCACCTCACCCCGGCGCAGAAGCGCGCCTACGTGATCGCCGACAACCGGCTCGCGCTCGATGCCGGCTGGGATGAGGCCATGTTGGCGCTGGAGTTCGCGGAGCTGGCCGACGCCGGCTTCGATCTGGACCTGACCGGCTTCTCTGCCTCCGAGATCGAAGGCCTGCTCGACCACATCGAGGAGACGGAACAGTCCGCCGATGAGGACGAGCGCGCTTTGGTCCCCGACGCGGACGAGGACGACGTCACGCCGCCCACGGTTGCGGTCACGCGGCCAGGCGACTTGTGGCTACTGGGCGAACACCGGCTGCTCTGCGCCGACAGCAGCGACGCGGCCGCCGTCGCGCGCCTCCTCGATGGCGAGCGCGCTCACGTGCTGTTCACCAGCCCGCCATACGCGAACCAGCGCGACTACACTACCGGTGGGATCGACGACTGGAACGCGCTCATGCAGGGCGTGTTCGGCGCCGCCCGCGGCGCGCTGCACGAGGACGCGCAAATCCTGGTCAACCTCGGCCTCGTCCATCGCGACGGCGAGTGGCAGCCGTACTGGGACGGCTGGATCGAATGGATGCGGGGCCAGGGCTGGCGTCGCTTCGGCTGGTACGTCTGGGATCAGTCGGTGACCGTGCCCGGCGACTGGGCCGGGCGCCTCGCGCCGCGCCACGAGTTTGTGTTTCATTTCAACCGCCATGCGCGCAAGCCGAACAAGATCGTGCCCTGCAAGTGGGCCGGTCACGAGACGCATCTGCGCGCCGATGGGTCATCCACCGCGATGCGCGCCAAGAACGGCACGATCGGCGAATGGAGCCACGCCGGACGGCCCACGCAGGAGTTCCGCATCCCGGATTCCGTCGTCGAGGTGACGCGCCAGCGCGGCCGCATCGGTGAGGGCATCGACCATCCGGCGGTGTTCCCGCTGGGCTTGCCGATGTTCTTCATCGAGGCCTACACCGACGCGGGCGAGATCGTCTTCGAGCCGTTCGCAGGCTCCGGCACCACGCTGCTGGCCGGGCAACTCACCGACCGCAAAGTGCGCGCCATCGAGCTCGCGCCCGAGTACGTCGACGTCGCGCTGCGCCGCTGGCTGCAGCACCACCCGGGCATGGAGCCCGTGCTCGCGGCCACCGGCCAGCCCTTCGCCGAGGTCGCGGCCGAGCGCTTGGGCGGGACGGCGGAGGCGGCCGCATGACAAAACGACAGGAGAGTCGTTTTGCACACCCGCAGGGCGCCCGCAAGGGTGGCGCACAGGGATGTGCGCCATGAACTGGCTCGCCGAGCGCATCGAGCACTGGCCGATGGACAAGCTACTGCCCTACGCGCGGAACGCCCGCCAGCACTCGGACGAGCAGATCGCCCAGATCGCGGCCTCCATCGCCGAGTTCGGCTTCGTCAATCCCTGCCTGGTCGGCGCCGACGGTGTGCTGGTCGCTGGCCATGGGCGGCTCGCCGCCGCGCGCAAGCTGGGCCTTTCCACCGTGCCGGTGGTGGTGCTCGATCACCTGACGCCGACGCAGCGCCGGGCGCTGGTGCTCGCCGATAACCGGCTCGCGGAGCTCTCGACCTGGGACGATGCGCTACTGCGCATCGAACTTGAGGCACTGCAGGACGAAGGCTTCGACCTCGATTTGACCGGTTTCGATGCCGATGCGTTGGCCGAGCTACTGGCCGGTGAGGAGCCAGAGCACGAAGGCCAGACCGAGGACGACGCCGTCCCGGAGATGCCGGAAGAGCCGGTGTCGAAGCCGGGCGACGTCTGGCGGCTGGGGCCGCACCGCCTAGTCTGCGGCGATGCGACCACGGCCGAGACATACGCGCAGCTGTTCCCGGACGGCGAGCGGGCGGACATGGTCTTCACCGATCCGCCGTACAACGTGAACTACGCCAACAGCGCCAAGGACAAGCTGCGGGGCAAGCACCGTCCCATTCTCAACGACGCGCTCGGCGCAGGCTTTCACGACTTTCTCTACGACGCGCTGTCGCTGCTCGTTGCTCACACCCGCGGCGCGATCTACGTCGCCATGTCGTCGAGCGAGCTCGACACCCTGCAGGCGGCGTTCCGCTCTGCCGGCGGCCACTGGTCTACGTTCATCATCTGGGCGAAGAACACCTTCACGCTGGGCCGCGCCGACTACCAGCGCCAGTACGAGCCGATCCTCTACGGTTGGCCCGAGGGCGCGGAGCGCTACTGGTGCGGCGACCGCGACCAGGGCGACGTCTGGCAGATCAAGAAGCCGCAGAAGAACGACCTGCACCCGACCATGAAGCCAGTGGAGTTGGTCGAACGGGCGATCCGCAATTCGAGTCGTCCCGGCGACGTGGTGCTGGACCCCTTCGGCGGTTCCGGCACCACCCTGATCGCCGCCGAGAAGTCAGGGCGCGTGGCGCGCCTGATCGAACTCGACCCGAAGTATGCGGACGTGATCGTGCGGCGCTGGCAGGACAGGACGGGCAAGCAGACCACCCGCGAATCGGATGGCCTGGCGTTCGATCAGGCGGCGACTTCCTCCTGGACGATCTCGCAGTGAAGCACGAACCCGGTCAGATAAGGAAGCCCGCGCGGGATGCCGTAGTCCTTGCTGGTGCGGCGTCCGATGGTCCATTCCATCCACTGCCGGGTGGCGGCGCGAATCGCGTCGTGGAGGGCATGGCCCGCATGCATGTGGTTGAGGACTTCGTCCGCGAAGTCGCGCCCGTGGCGGCTGTCGAGGAAGGCCCGCACCGCTTCGAAGGGCTGTCCCGTGGCGTCGGAGATGGCGTTCATCGCGATGGGCCAGGCGGCTTGCGCGTGCGCGTCCATCGTGCCCCAGAAGCCCCAAGCTTCGTTGCGGGTGGCGGGGATCGTTTTGGCTGTGGTCATCGTTGTCTCCTTCGTTGATCGTTGCGACACACGTATGAACGCGCTGTTCGATCAGGAAGCCAAGCTCAATCTCAATCCTCTCGCATCGCCTGCTGGCGACCGGTTACGGCGGCCAGCTTGGCGCGGGCCGACGCGCTTTCCCAGTGGCAGGGTCCGTTGCCGTGCGCAGCCTCTTCGCTCCAGCGGGCCAGGATTTCGTCATCGCTCCAGTCCTTGGCGGTGAGGTAGGCGTAGTCGTCGGCGTCGTAGTTGCTGTGGGTGAGGATGGCGCGGGTGGGTTTCATGCTGTGCTCCTTGGCGTGGATGGTTGCGACACCCGTATGAACGCGCTGCCGGCGCTGGAAGCCAAGCGATTTCTGCTTGGTTTCCCATTCCGATCGAATCACGCGATCCGGTAGATGCGCTCGCCGCCCTCGGGCTTGTCCGAGGTGATGGTCAGCCCCAGCTTCTTCTTGAAGGCGTTGGCAAAGGTGCCGCGCACCGTGTGCGCCTGCCAGCCGGTGAGTTCGCAGATCTGACGCACCGTCGCGCCCTCCGGGCGCCGGAGCATCGCGATGACTTGGGCCTGCTTGCTGTTTTGCCGGGTGCTTCGCACCCTCTCGGCTTCGCCTCGCGAAACTTCGCTGCGCTCGTTTTCGCGGGTGCGGGGCTTGGTCTCGGCGCGCTGCGGTGCCCAGGTGGCTTCGGCGGCTGCGACCTCCGCCTCGAGATCCGCATCTGCCTCCGCCGGCGCCGGCGCGGGACGCGGGCGCCCCAGGGCCTCGTAACCCTCGGCGGCGACGAACCAGGCGGGACCAATGGTGGTGATCAGGGCCCGATTGCAGAGGCCGTCCAGCACCTTCTTGCGGGCGCCGCCTTTCACGTTGTCGGGGAACCACTCGATCTTGCCGCCGGTGTGCTCGACGGCGTAGGCCAGGATGGCGTGCTGGGCGGGGGTGAGTTGGATGGTGCTCATTCGATGCTCCTTCGTGGTGGTTGATGGTGTGGTCATGAACGCGCTGTTCTCTGGAGAAGCCAAGCGCCTTCCGCTGCTTTCTCAGCCCTGCCGCGCGGCCTGCCGGCCTGCCTGGTAGGCGGCCATCAAGGCGCTCTTGACGGCCCAGACGCTGACCTCATGGAAGTCCAGCCGGTCGCTGTTGCGGGTTTCCAGGGTGCCGATGAACAGGTGATCCAGCGCGATCTGCTGCAGCTGCCGGTCGATGTCCTTTTCGGCTTGCTCGGTCACGTGCTTCTCCTCGAGGTGTCGTTGATGGTGATGACATGAACGCGCTGTCCCCGAGAGAAGCCAAGCTGAATCCGCGCGGGAAGGCGCCCAATGCTTGATGGAGACCATGGGACTGTCGATTCGCGCCTACGCCCGCCACCGCGGGGTATCGGACACCGCCGTACACAAGGCCATTCGCGCCGGGCGCATCACGCCCGAGGCGGACGGCACGATCGATCCGGACAAGGCCGACCGCGACTGGGCAAGGAACTCCGAGCCGCCCAAGGAGGGAACGGGCGCCAAAGCCGCGAAGGTGCGGGTGTCGGACGATCCGGCCCCGAACCTCGCCGCCGGGCTGTTCGCGGGCGGCACCTCGCTCTTACAGGCGCGCACGGTCAACGAGGTGGTCAAGGCGCAGACCAACAAGGTGCGCCTCGCTCGACTCAAGGGCGAGCTGGTCGATCGCAACCAGGCCATCGCCCACGTGTTCAAGCTCGCGCGCACCGAGCGCGACGCCTGGCTCAACTGGCCGGCGCGCATCTCGGCGCAGATGGCGGCCAGGCTCGGCATGGACGCGCACACGCTGCACGTCGCGTTGGAGACGGCGGTGCGCGAGCACCTCGCCGAGCTCGGTGAACTGAAGGTCCGCGTCGATTGATGAAACACATCCCTGTGTTTCACCCTGCCGGGCGCGCTGGCGCGCGTCCAAATTCGTTCCTGACGAATTTGTGATGGACGACTTCGTCTACGAGGGCTTCGGCGCCATCGAGCGCGCCTGGCGCGAAGGACTGACGCCCGATCCGCTGCTCTCCGTGTCCGAGTGGGCCGACCGGCACCGGATGCTCTCCAGCAAGGCCTCGGCCGAGCCGGGCCGCTGGCGCACCAGCCGCACGCCGTATCTCAAGGCGATCATGGACTGCCTGTCGCCGACCTCGCCGGTCGAGCGCGTGGTGTTCATGAAAGGCGCCCAGGTCGGCGCCACGGAAACCGGCTCGAACTGGATCGGCTACGTCATCCACCACGCGCCCGGGCCGATGATGGCGGTCTGGCCCACCGTGGAGATGGCCAAGCGCAACTCCAAGCAGCGCATCGACCCGCTGATCGAGGAGTCGCCGGTACTCTCCGAGCTGATCGCCCCGGCACGCTCGCGCGACTCGGGCAACACCATCCTCGCCAAGGAGTTCCGCGGCGGCGTGCTGGTGATGACGGGCGCGAACAGCGCCGTGGGCCTGCGCTCGATGCCGGTGCGCTATCTCTTCCTCGACGAGGTGGACGGCTACCCGCTCGACGTCGAGGGCGAAGGCGATGCGATCTCGCTCGCCGAGGCGCGCACGCGCACCTTCGCTCGGCGCAAGATCTTCATCGTCTCGACACCGACCATCGCCGGAGCGAGCGCCGTCGAGCGCGAGTACGAGGCATCCGACCAGCGCCGCTACTTCGTGCCGTGCCCGCACTGCTCCCACCGCCAGTGGCTGCGCTTCGAGCAGCTGCGTTGGGAGAGGGGCCGTCCGGAGACGGTGGCCTATGTGTGCGAGTCCTGCGACCAGCCGATCGCGGAGCATCACAAGACCTGGATGCTGGAGCACGGCGAGTGGCGGGCGATGGCGCCGGAGAACGGCATCAAGACGTCGGGCTTCCATCTCTCGTCGCTCTACAGCCCGGTGGGCTGGCGCTCCTGGCGCGACATCGCGAGCGCGTGGGAGAGCGCGGTCAGCAAGGAGTCCGGCTCCGCCGCCGCGATCAAGACCTTCAAGAACACCGAGCTCGGGGAGACCTGGGTCGAGGAAGGCGAAGCGCCCGACTGGCAGCGCCTGATCGAGCGGCGGGAGGACTATCCGCTGGGCACCGTCCCCATGGGCGGCCTGCTGCTGGTGGGCGGTGCCGACGTGCAGAAGGATCGCATCGAAGCCTCGATCTGGGCCTTCGGGCGCGGCAAGGCGTCCTGGCTCGTCGAACACCGCGTGCTGATGGGCGACACCGCGCGGGATGCGGTGTGGAAGCGGCTGTCCGAGCTGATCGACGAGACCTGGACGCACGAATCCGGCAACCAGGTTCCGCTGGCGCGCTTCGCGCTCGACACCGGTTTCGCCACCCAGGAGGCCTACGCCTTCGTGCGTGCCGTGCGTGACACGCGCCTGATGGCGATCAAGGGTGTCCCGCGCGGCGCGGCCCTGATCGGCACGCCCACCGCCGTCGATGTCTCGCAGGGTGGGAAGAAGCTGCGCCGGGGCATCAAGGTCTACAGCGTGGCGGTCGGCATCGCCAAGTTGGAGTTCTACAACAACCTGCGCAAGAGCGCGGATGTGGCCGACGACGGCACCACACCGATCTACCCGCCAGGCTTCGTCCACCTGCCCAAGGTCGACGCCGAGTACGTCCAGCAGCTCTGCGCCGAGCAGCTGATCACCCGCCGTGACCGCAACGGTTTTCCGGTGCGCGAGTGGCAGAAGCTGCGCGAGCGCAACGAGGCGCTGGACTGTTACGTGTACGCCCGCGCCGCCGCGGCGGCGAGCGGTCTCGACCGCTTCGAGGAGCGCCACTGGCGCGAGCTGGAAAGACAACTGGGCATCGCCGCACCACCCGGGCAGGACGAGCCCACCGTAACCGCAGAAGACGCCCCCGACTCCGGGGGCGTCGCCGTTTCGGGCCGACGCATCCGCCGCCGGTCCGTCGTCAAGAGTCGTTGGATGAGCTGAAGATGATCTTGGAAGGCACCTACCGCAATCCGAACACCGGTCGAGACGAAATCCGTTGCATCCGTTGTGATGCGTCGGGGCACCTGACGGGCGTGCCCGCCCTCGCTTCCGCCTTCGCGATGGGGGCCCTGTCCGCCGGGGGCTCCGTCACCACCGACGCGGTCGATCTGGGTGAGGAGCACGGCTACACCTTGCTGCTGGCCCGCAAGAGCGGCGTCGCCTCGAAGCAGGAAGCCATGGAGATCCAGAGCTCGATCGACGGCGTGCGTTGGCTGCCGGCAGCGGGCATCTATCCGGATGAGAACACGGCCTGGCACAAGCCGCCGAACGGCAGCGACTCCTTCACCGTCCAGGGTCGGCCCATCGGACGCTTCGTGCGCATCGCCTTCAAGAACGGCAACACGGCCCAGACCGATCTGGTGATCGAGCTGGCCGCCTTGGCGGGTGTCTGACGATGGCCTACACGGCGGCCGATCGCGAGGCGCTGGAGCGGGCATTGGCGCGCGGCGAGCGGCGGGTCACCTTCGGCGACAAGACGGTGGAGTACCGCTCGGTGGACGAGCTGCGCGCGGCGCTGCGCGAGGTGGATGCAGCGCTGGCCCGCGAGGCGGGCCGACCCAAGGTGCGCCAGATCCGGGTCACCACGGGCAAGGAGCTTTGATGGGCTTCTGGACCCGCCTCAAGCTCGCCTTCGGCGCGACCCCCATCTACGACGGCGTGGGCTTCGGGCGACGCGCGCTCGCCTGGATGCCGGGCAACCCCGGCGCGGTGGCCGCGCTGCTCACGACCCAGACGGAGCTGCGCGCCAAGAGCCGTGACCTGGT
>Ga0209172_10001243_pt1 | contig 56418 bp, 55 predicted proteins | sample LarsenN4metaG_FD_184113 | JGI IMG/M metagenome (GOLD analysis project Ga0209172, IMG submission 184113) | Hot spring sediment bacterial and archeal communities from British Columbia, Canada, to study Microbial Dark Matter (Phase II) - Larsen... ...
ACTTGCGCATGCGGATTTCCTCGGGCCAGCGCTCGAACTGGAAGGCCCGAAAGCGCGTGATGAAGAAGGCCTGGGAGCCGATCTCGCGCACCTTGTCGGAGATGTGCCGGTTCAGCCCGTCAATGATGGCGGCGACGCTAATGACGCTGGCTACGCCGATGACCACGCCGAGCATGGTCAGGAAGCTCCGCAGCTTGTGGCTGGAGATCGTGGCCAGCGCCACGCCCAGGGTTTCCTTCCATTCCGCTCGCGTGAGCATTTGTGGCTGGGCTTCATCATACGATAGTTGCCTAGGGCCGGCGGGGGCCGCCTTACGGTTGTGATACTCTCAGGCCCCGCGAGTGAACCGCCAAGCCCGACCACGGTGATGCACTCTCGCTCGCCATGATTTCCAGCCTGCATGTGGACTTGGGGCCGCATTGGCGTGGCGGCCAGAGCCAGACCTTGTTGACGGCGTGCGGTCTCCGTGCACGTGGGCATCGGGCAGAGGTCGTGGCGCTGGCAGGCAGTCCGCTGGCCCGGCGCGCTGGGTGCGCTGGCATTCCCGTGCACGCCATAAGATCTGCTGCGGCGCGGCTCAGCGCTGCGTGGCGGCTGCGACAGCTTGTTGCTTCCGGACGGTTTCATCTGCTGCACGCTCAGGATGCCCGCGGGCTTACGGCGGCCTGGCTGGCGCGGGCTCACCGGCGGCTGACCGTGGTGGCTTCCCGCCGCGTGGCCTACCCGCTGGCTTCCGGCTGGCTTGCGCAGGCGCGCTACAGGGCGGCTACTCAAATCCTGGCCATCTCGCAGTTCGTTGCGAACAGCCTAAGCAAATCGGGCATCCCGGCCGATCGGATCGCCGTCGTGCACGACGGCGTGGAATTGCCCGCACCGTGCACAGCAGATGTGCGTCAGCGGGCACGTGCGCGGTGGGGCGTTGCGGAAGATCAACCGCTCATTGGTTGTGTCGGCTATCTACTGCCGGGGAAAGGCCAGGAGCACCTGCTGCGCGCCATGCCGGCTGTGCTGCAGGAATTTCCGCGTGCGCGCGTCCTGATGGTGGGTGCCGGCCCTTCCCGGCTGCACTTGGAGGCGCTGGCGCGCGAACAGGGCATCGCCCGGGCGGTGAGCTTTACTGGGCTGCTTGAGGACCTCACCCGCGTGTACGCGGCGCTGGACGTGTTTGCCTTTCCGGCTCTGAACGAGGGCCTGGGGACAGCACTCCTGATGGCGATGAGCTGGGGATTACCTGTCGTCGCGGTGGCCAGCGGCGGCGTGCCAGAAGCCGTCGAGGACGGCACGAGCGGCCTGCTGGCGGCGGAACCCTCTGGGCTAGCCGCCTGCATCCTGCGGCTGCTGCGCGATCCCGACTTGGCCAAGCGGCTGGGCCGCGCCGCGCGCGCCGCCACCGAGCAGTGCTTCACCGCCGACCACATGGTCGAAGCCACCCTGCGCGTTTACGAGGCGGCGCTCGCAGGCCGGTAAGGGCCTGCAGGTCGAGGTGGTCACTCCGTGCGAAGGGCGACCACGGGGTCAAGTCGGGCGGCGCGGATGGCAGGGTAAACGCCGAAGATCAGCGCCATCGCCGAGGCCAGCACCAGCCCCAGCAGCGCCACGGTCGGCTGCACGACGGCCGGGAACGGGGTCAACTGTCGCAGCGCGATGGCCAACCCGGCGCCCAGCAGCACGCCGCCCAGGCCGCCGGCCAGGCACTGCAAAAGAACTTCCAGGAGGAACTGCCGCGCGATGTCCCGCTGGGTGGCACCCACGGAGCGGCGCAGCCCGATTTCCTTGGTGCGCTCGGTGACGCTCACCAAGGTGATGTTCATGATGACGATCCCGCCGACCACCGCAGCTACTGTGGAAATCAGCACGAATACGATGAAGAACACGCTGCTGATGTCGCGCCAGAGTTCCAGGTAGGTGTCCGCGGTGGCGAAGTAAAAGTCGTCTGGCGCGTCGGGAGGCACATGCCGGCGGCCGCGGAGGATCAGGCGGACTTCGTCCATGGACGGGTCGAGCGGCTGGCGAGCCTTGATGTGAAATACCAGGCTGTGACGCGTGCCGAACAGCTTGGCAAAAGCGCCGATGGGGATCAGCACGAAGTTATCCTGTTCCTGGCCGAGCACTGAGCCGATGCGCTCCGCGACACCGATGATCAGGAACTCCTCGCCGGCGATGCGCACGGTCTTGCCCAACGGGTTGCGCCCTTCAAATAGTTTCTCGACGATGCCGTCGCCCACCACCGCGGTGTGAGCGCCAGCGCGCTGTTCTCCTTCGCCGAAGAAGCGCCCGCCGACGAGGTCGAGCGTGGTGATGATGCCCATGTTGGCTGTCTGGCCGCGGATGGCCAAATCCGCCAGGCTCTGCGTTTCGGTCCACACCCGGCCCGCCGTTTCAATCTGGGCGCCGACGGCCAAGCAGTGACCGCAGCGCTGCGCGAGCGCATGCCAGTCATCGAAGGTTAAGTCGCGGTGGCGCTGCGCCCGCACCAACTCGTTGAAGTCAATGGTGACCAGCGGGAGCTTTGAGACCTGGAAGATGTCCGTGCCGAGGTTGGCCACTTTAGTCTCCACGTACCAGCTAGCGCCCCGGATCAGCGTGGTCACCAGGATGACGAAGGTGATGCCGATGGTCAGGCCCACCACGGTCAACGCGGTGCGGAGCTTGTGGGCCCGCAGCGCGGCAGCCGCCAGCCGCAACATGTCTCGCCAATGCATAAAGGGCGCCCCTCAGGATTCTACTGCATCGGTGGCAGCCTCGATTGGGAGGATAGGCTGGAGACTCTGCGGGCAGCTGGGGAATCCCGGTCGCCGTGAATCAAGCGGCAGGGTAGTATCATCTGATTGTTGGAAAGCGAGATTCGTTCGTGAGGGAGGAGGGAAACCGCCTTGGCGGAGGCCGTGAAACTGACGGCGCAGGTCAAGGCCGCAGGTTGAGCGGCGAAACTGAGTCCGGCGGTGCTGGACGCGGTGCTGCGCCGTTTGCCGCGGCAAGTTGACCCGAACCTGCTCGTTGGCTTCGACACCAGCGACGACGCGGGGGTGTATCGTCTCACCGACGATCTGGCACTGGTGCAAACCGTGGACTTCTTCACGCCCATCGTGGACGACCCATTCACCTTCGGCCAGATTGCCGCAGCCAATTCGCTCTCCGATGTGTACGCCATGGGCGGCCGGCCGATCAGCGCGCTTTCTATTGTAGGCTTCCCGCCCCATGGCGACCCGGAAGTGATGGAGCAGATTCTGCGTGGTGGGCTGGTGAAGATGGACGAGGCCGGGTGCACCGTGGTGGGAGGGCACTCCATCCGCGACGACGATCTCAAGTTTGGCTACGCCGTAACCGGCGTGATTCATCCGCAGCGCGTCTGGCGCAACGTGGGCGCGCAACCCGGTGACGCGCTTATCCTGACCAAGCCAGTCGGCACCGGGGTCATTTCCACCGCGCTCAAGAATGGCGCGGCGCGTGAGAAATCCGTCGCAGCGGCAGTGGCCTCGATGGTGCGGCTGAACCGCGATGCTGCTGAAGGGCTGGCCGGTTTGGACGCGGGACGGGCGTCAGCGGTGCACGCCGTGACGGACATCACCGGCTTCGGCCTGCTGGGCCATGCCAAGGAAATGGCCGCTGGCAGCGGTGTCTCGCTCGAGATTCACTACGCGTGGATAGAGTATCTACCTGGGGCTGTGGAAGCGGCCCGCGCCGGCCATCTGGCTGGCGGGCTGCGCAACAACCGGGAATGGCTGGAAGGCTGCGTGGAGTTTGATGCTTGCGTCCCGGAGGAATACCGCAACTTGCTGTTCGACCCGCAAACCTCCGGCGGGCTGTTCATTGCCGTCAGTGCGGACGCCGCTGAGGCTGCCCTCGCAGCCCTTGCCGTGTGCAACGTCCCTGGGCGCCGTGTCGGCTCCGTCCTTGCCAAGTGCTCCCCGCTGATCTCCGTGCAGTAGAGCACCCCCGCGCAAACGGAACCAAAACCCCCGGAGCGAAGGCGTCGGGCCCGTGCAATCTGTTGCTTCTCAGCGGCCGTAGCGACCCATGACCTCGGATTGGGCGAGGATGTGGCCCTGCATGGCCTTTTCGACCTCAGTCTTGGAGGCGCCGGGCTTGAGGCCGAGCTTTGCGTCGAGCGCGTAGAGCTTGAAGAAGTACCGGTGCGCCGGACCGCGCGGCGGGCACGGCCCCCCGTAGCCGATCCGGCGGAAGTCGTTCCGCCCCTGGCGGGCCCCGCTGGGCAGGGTTTCATCCTTGGGGACGTTTTCGGCCAACTCGTGCGCCGAGCCCGGCAGGTCGTACAGGACCCAGTGCACCCAGGTGCCGACAGGGGCATCAGGGTCATCCGCGATGAGTGCGAAGCTCTGCGTCCCTGCCGGGGCGTCGGACCACCGCAGGGGCGGCGAGACGTCCGGGCCATCGCAGGTGTACTTCTTTGGGATGGTGCTACCAGGATCAAAGGCGGCACTCGAGAGTTTCATCGCCGGCCCTCCCTGTCCGCGGCTCGCTGAGCCTGTTGCAAAGGCCAGGCTTGCCAGCAGCGCGAGGATTCGACATGTGGTGCGGATCTCCACCGCAGCGGGCGCGAGGCTCTAGGCTAGGCGCAAGCAGGGGCGATTGCAACCCTGCGCAAGGCTGCAACCCACCTTGGCGGTCCTGCGTATATTATAGTGGTGGGACGCTGCTGCAAGCGGGGCAGCGGCCCGCCGAGCCGGTGCCCTGCTCGCCGCCCACGGTCCCGGAAAGCCAATCCCCATAAAGCTGAGTAGGAGGAGGTCCTCAGATGATGCGAGTTCTGTGCCGATTCCTCATTGTGGCATTGATTCTCAGCCTGGCTATACCGGCCATGGCCCGGACGTTTCGCGTCACCATCACGCTGAGCCAGCCGGCCAAGATCGCCGGCAAGACCCTGGAACCCGGCAACTATGAAGTGCTCGCCGAACAGGGGAAGGTCATCCTGAAGCTGAAGAGCAGGGTGGTGGCGGAAGTCCAGGGCGAATGGAAGGAGCGCGACGAGAAATCCAGCGCCACGGCCGTCGTTCTGGATGGCGACGAAATCCGGGAAATCCGCTTCGGGGGAAAGAAGGAGTACGTCTACTTCCCGAAGGGGAGCTGATCCTTTCCCTGCGGTAAAATCCGGCGCTGGGGACACAGGGCTGGGGTGCGGGCTCAGGTGGAGTCGTCGGCTAGTTCGAGGGCGTCAATGACGCCGACAACCGCCATGTCAATGGGCGAGTTGGGCCGCCCCACAGCGGTCATCGCCGAGTAGCCTTCCATAACGATCAGGACGCGGTCACCGACCCCGGCGTCCACCGCGTCGAGCGCCAGGAGGGGCTCGCCGCGTTCCGTGCCGTCCAGGTTGAGCGGTTGGACGACCAGAACCTTGCGTCCCTGGTGCGACGGAGACTTTTGCGTCGCCACTACGTTGCCGATCACGCGCCCGATCAACATGTACGTGCAGCCCTAAGCCTTGCCGGTCTAGCGTGCTTCGCCGGGGATGTTGACGGCGTCCACGATGCCGACGATGGTAGCTTCGGTGGGGACTTCGCCGGGGAGGAATGAGAAGCTGGCTTCGCGGCCACGGCACCAGTAGATGATTTCGCCGGCGCCCGCCCCTACGGCGTCCACCGCAACAAACACGCGCCCGCGATCGCCCCCATGGCGATCAATCGGCTGCACCAGCAGCAGCTTGTGGCCCTGGAGTGTCGCGTTTTTCGCCGTGCACACTACGTTGCCGACGATGCGCCCCAGTTGCATGAAGGTCGTGGCCGGTGAAGGCCAGCTTGCTCCTTCTGCTTCTCCTATTTCTTTCGCGCGCCGGCCAGTTCTGCCTCGTGCAGCACGTCGAGCTTGACGGTGTCCACGATGCCGACGATCGCTGCGTCCACGGGCCGGTCTTTACATTCCGCGGCCATGCGCGCCGAACTGCCCTGCACCACTAGAACCGTCTCCCGGAAGCCGGCTTCCACCGTGTCCACCGCTACCAGGTAGCCGGCTTCATCCCGGCCTTCGGGGGAAACCGGCTTGACGACCAGCAGCTTCTTGCCTTCAAGCCGCGGGTCCTTCCGCGTGGAGACCACCGTGCCGACAATACGCGCCAGGAGCATCAGGAGTCGTTCGTCAACGGTTTGCAGTCACAAGCAAAAGGCTCCGCCCAAGGAAAGGAAACGCGCCCGCCGAGGCCGCCGGGCCAGCCCCTGCGCCGGGGAGCCACGGGTTCTCGGCGGCCTATTTCGCTGCCGCGGCCATGGATTTGCCGATCGGCAGCACGTCTTCGAGCGAGCCGTGAGGCCGCGGGATGACGTGCACGGCGATCAGCTCACCAACGCGCCGCGCTGCAGCAGCGCCGGCGTCGGTCGCCGCTTTCACTGCGGCCACGTCACCGCGTACCAGCGCGGTTACGTAGCCCGAGCCAATCTTTTCCCAGCCCACCAGCGTGACCTTGGCCGCCTTGACCATTGCGTCGGAGGCCTCAATCATGGCTACCAGGCCGCGCGTTTCGATCATTCCTAGCGCTTCGCCCATTCGCTACCTCCTGAACCCGTCGGGAGTCTTGCGTGGATCTGCTCTTGCCGGGCCCTACGTCCTTCTTTTCACTGCTTCTTCGATCAGCGTTTCCAGTTCCGCGCGGGTGAGCGTGACGCGGTCGGCGCCCGCCGATTCCGCTGTCACCGGACATTCCGCGCCCACCTGAGCCGCGGTCGTGAGCCCGTAACGGGCGCGGGCCGCCAGCAATTTTTCCACATCTTCGCTGGAAAGCAAGACTTGTTTGCCAAGCAACTCGGTCACCAGCGAAATGCGCGCGAAGTGCTCGGTGGTCTCCATGCGGAAGAACGCGCTGAGCAGGTCCGAGCCATACGCAACCACGCCATGATTGGCCATCAGGATGGCGTCGAAGTTCTGGACCAGCGGCTCCAGCGCTTCTGTTAACTCGGGCGTGCCCGGCGTGCCGTAGCGCGCCACGGGGATGCAACCGAGGGCGAGCACCACTTCGCTCACCAACGCTTTGTTCAGCGGGATCCCGGCGGCGGCGTAGCCCGTGGCCACCGGGGGGTGGGCATGCACCACGGCATTCACGTCTGGCCTGCGGTTGTAGACGAGCAGGTGCATGGCCAGTTCGGACGACGGGTTGCGGTACCCGCTGAGCTTCTGGCCCTGCAGGTCGGTGACGACCAAGTCGTCGGGGGCCATCATGCCCTTGCTGACCGCGGTGGGCGAGGTGAGCACGCGCCGGGGGTCGAGCCGCACAGAGATGTTGCCGTCGGTCGCGGCGACAAAGCCGCGTTCATGAATCCACCGGCCGACCAGGCAGATGTCTCGCCGGTGCTCGTCTTCCGTCTTCCGCGCGCCGGGCTGGAGGGTCTCGTGCATCACCTAGGCGTAGATGCCGCGCAGCTTCAGGGCGTAGGCGACGCGGTCAATGGCTAGCATGTAGGCGGCAATGCGGTTGTTCACGCCGTGCGTCTCCGAGTAGCGCACGACTTCGTCGAAACTGTGCTCCATCACGTCCTGCAGCCGCTCGTTCACTTCGCTTTCGCGCCAAAAAAAGCCCTGGCGGTCCTGCACCCACTCGAAATAGCTCACGGTCACGCCGCCGGCGTTGGCCAGGATGTCCGGGATGACGAATACACCCTTTTTTTCCAGGATTTCGTCGGCCAGGGCCGTGGTGGGCCCGTTGGCACCTTCGCAGAGGATGCGCGCCTGCACACGATGCGCGTTGCGGCTGGTGAGCTGGTTTTCGACTGCGGCCGGGATCAGGATGTCGCAGGGTTGAAACAGGATTTCCTGCGCAGGCATCCTGGTGCCGCCAGGGAATTCGGGCAGCAGCTTTCTCTTCAAGTACACCCAATCCATCAGCGCCGCCACGTCTAGCCCTTTTTCGTTGTACAGCGCTCCGTGGATGTCGGCCACGCCGATGATCTTGAAACCGGCCTGATGCATCAGCAAAGCCGCCAGCGAGCCGACGTTGCCGAAGCCCTGCACGATCACGCGAGAGCCTTCTGGCTTCATGCCCAGCTTGGCCAGCGCGCGGTTGCAGACAATCAGGCAGCCGCGGCCGGTGGCTTCGCGGCGGCCGCGCGAGCCGCCCAAGTCCAGCGGCTTGCCGGTTACTACGGCAGTGGTCGTGTGCCGGACGTGCATCGAGTAGGTGTCCAGCACCCAGGCCATCACCTGCTCGTTGGTGCCCAGGTCGGGGGCGGGCACGTCCCGCTCCGGGCCGAGCCAGTCCAGCAACTCCGCCGTGTAGCGACGCGTGATCCGTTCCAGCTCCGTGCGGGAAAGCCGCGCGGGGTCGCAAATGACCCCGCCCTTGGCCCCGCCGAAGGGGATGTTCACGACCGCACATTTCCAGGTCATCCAGGCCGCCAGGGCGCGCACTTCGTCCAGGGTCACGTCCGGAGCGAAGCGGATGCCGCCTTTGCCCGGCCCGCGCACAGTAGAGTGCTGCACGCGATAGCCGATGAAGACCTCCAGCCGCCCGTCATCCATCATCACAGGGAGGTAGACGGTCACCTCTTTGTTGGGGTACTTCAGATAGCGGTAGAGACCTTCTTCAAGCCCCAGCTTCTGCGCGGCCAGCTCAAAGCGCGCTTCCGCGGATTCGTAGACGTTCAACTCGTTTTTGACGACCACTGTAGCCATGGGTTGAGTCACCCGCGCTGGGCGGGTGGAAACTGAGGATACACAGGATACAAAGGAAAGGTTCAAAAGTAAAAAAGCAAGACCCGCCCCACCGGTGCTTGCGCCGAACCGGTTGTGCCAATCTTCTGCCCGGGGAAAACCAAGCTTTCGCCAGCAAGCTCGGCAGCGGGCAGGGTGCCTTCACCGATGAGGGAAACGGACCGCCGGAGACGCAGGGGCCGGCGCTATCCAGCCGCGAGCCTGGGCTTTGGCATTTCCCATGTCAACCGAAGCGCGCTCAGCGGCTGGTGTTGCCCCGGGTAGGCGGCCGGCGCTCGATGAACTCTTCGAGCAGCAGGCGCGCCAACCGCGCGGTGTTGTGGCGTACGACACCGTCTTCCTCCACCAGCTCGTCGAAGATGCAACTGACGCCCAGGCGCTGTAGGCTCTCGATATCGGCCCGGACCGGCTCCGCGCCTTGCGCGCGGTACCGCCGCAGCAGCCGCGGCGAGATCGGTGCGCGGTTGATCACCGCCCAATCGAAGATGCGTGCGCCGGTATGGTTATAGATGGCGCGGACGTGGTCAGCTACAGTGAACCGCAGCGATTCACCGTGCTGGGTCATCAGGTTGGCGACGTACACGCAAACGGCGCGCGAGCGACGGATGGCGTCTACCACACCGGTCACGAGCAGGTTGGGGATGATGCTGGTATAAAGGGATCCCGGGCCGATCAGGATCAAGTCAGCGTGCCGCAGAGCGTCGAGCACTTCGGGCAGGGGGCGCACGCGCCGCGGCACTAGGCGAACCTGCGCGATGCGCTTTTGCGCGCGCGAGATGCGACTTTCTCCGCGGAGAACGGAACCGTCTTCGAGCACCGCCTCGAGCGAGACGTCTGCGAGCGTAGACGGAAAAATGCGGCCGCGAATGGCCAGCACCTGGCTCGACCAGCGCACCGCCTCTGCGAAGTCGCCGGTGACGCTCGTGAGCGCCGTTAGAAACAGGTTGCCGAAGCTGTGGCCGCGCAGACCCCGGCCCGCGTCGAAGCGGTACTGGAAAAGTCGGCTGAGCAGCTCTTCGTCCTTGGAGAGCGCCACCATGCAGTTGCGAATGTCGCCGGGCGGAAGGATCGCGTATTCGCGTCGCAGCCGGCCGGAGCTGCCCCCGTCATCCGTAACCGTGACGACGGCGGCTAGGTCGGCAATGGGCAGGCACTGGCGCCGGTGGGCGACGTGCTCCTTCAGCCCGCGCAGCAGCGTGGACAGACCCGTGCCGCCGCCCAAGGCGACGATGCGCACGGGGGCAAGGGAGGTCTTGGGGCGCATGGGCTCGCTCGTGGCGCGCGGCTAGGCCGGAACCTCGCGTTCCGGGTAGAGCAGCTCAGTGAACCGCGGGTCTTCCTGCAGGAACGCGAAGTCCTCGTCGTTGCGTGCGTGGTAGCGGTTTTGCGGACGCAACTCAATGGCCACCTTCAGGTTAGCCATCGCGGAATCGGCCTCGCCGGTCAGGCAGTCCAGGGCGGCCAAGGCGTAGTAGACGTGGTCGGCCTTCGGAGCCAGTTTGCGCGCTTTTTCCAGGTGGTCGCGCGCCTCGTCCCAGCGTCCCAGGTTCATCAGCGCTACCCCGTGATGGTAATGCTCCTCAGCGGTTCGCGGTTGGGCCGCTGGAACCCGCGAAATGCGCTGTTCGCACAGCCGGAGATATACTTGGGCGCGATCCGTGAGCTCCTTGCTCGATCCCGCCAGGGCCTTGAGGAAGCCCTGCTGGGCCTTGTGGAATTTTTGCTGTTGGAAATACTGCATGGCTTCTTCAAAGCACCTGAGCTGTGCTTGCGCTGCAGGGTCAACCACCTCAGCGGCTCTATTCTTGGGACTCGTATTCTTCGCTAAGGCCTTTCTATTCTGTGCCTTAGATTTGGTCCGGCGCTTCGCGTCGGAGGACCTGCGCTGCCGCCCCTTGGCTCTACTCGCACGTGCCATGCCAGAAAGCCTAGCAAAACCAGGGGTGCAAGTCAACGGCGCTTACTGTCATAGCTTAAAGCTAATTCAGCGCCCGCGCTCCCAACGCTTCCCGTGTAATACTTGGGTCACGTGTGCCTCGCCACCTAATTGGCCGCGGGCGACGGGTGTGCTATAAAGGGCCGCCTTGGTGGCAGCTCTTGAGGGGTCTGTGCCATTCATCAACTTCCCTGCCCGCGAAATTAACTGCAAGCTCGTCTACTACGGCCCCGGCTTAGGCGGGAAAACCGCCAACCTGCAGTGGATTTACGAGCACACCGGCAACGAGCTGAAGGGAAAGATGATTTCGCTGGCCACGGAAACCGACCGCACGCTGTTTTTTGATTTCCTGCCGCTGGACCTGGGCGCGGTTCGTGGGTTCCGGACGCGCTTTCACCTGTACACGGTGCCCGGCCAGGTCTTCTATGAAGCGAGCCGCAAGCTGATCCTGAAGGGCGCTGATGGCGTGGTGTTCGTCGCCGATTCGCAGGCCGAGCGGCTCGAAGCCAACCTAGAAACCCTCGACAACCTCCAGGAGCACCTCCAGGAGCACGGCTTGGACTTCGCCACCATCCCCTACGTGCTGCAACTGAACAAGCGCGACCTGCCCGCCATCTTGGGCGTCGAGGAACTCCGCAAGCACCTCCAGCGCAAGGGCGAACCGGTGGTTGAAGCGGTGGCGATCACCGGCCATGGCGTCTTCGCCACGCTGAAGGAAGTTGCCAAGCTGGTGCTCGCTGAGCTGAGAAAAGGCGCCTAGCAACCGCGGATCAGCGAGGAATCAGCACCGCCGAGGTGAGTCGGTCTTCAAGCGTTCAGCCCTAGCGGAAGCTGGCCAGGGCCGCAGGCTCGTCGTCGAACGTGGGGATCGTGCCGATCAATCTTGTGATGCTGAAGACTTCGCGGACGCGCCCTTGCACCCCAAGCAGTTTGAGCGCGGCGTCCTGGCGGCCTAGGGTAACGTAGGTGCGCACCAAGGTGCTGATGCCGGAGCTATCGATCTGGGAGACGTTGGTGAAGTTCACCAGAATCTTGCGGACGCCCTGTTCGACTAGTTGGCGCAGCGCTTCGTTCAGTTTGTCGTTCGACGGGCCGATGGTCAACCGTCCGGTCAGGTCCAAGATGAAGACATCGTCCGCCTGCCGGCGGACGACCTACAAGCCCACGGCCGTCTCCTCTCTGCCGCGTTGTGGATGAGCGGCATGCACTGAAGGATTACCCCCTTGGTGGAACGAGGCCGCTGGCTGGCGTGATTATACCTCGCTTTTCTTGGCGAATCCCCCCGGCAGGACCCCTGCCGCCTTTGGCACGCTGCCGCGATTCCCGTTGCAATTTTTCGCGCGCGCCTGTTTGATTCCTGAGCAGCATGGACGCGATGCACCAGCACAGCCCCGCTTGGGGGCGGTTGTTTGCGCAGCGGGGCTTCCGGTTTCTTTTCGCGGCGATGTTCATTTCCCTGTTCGGTACGGGAATGAATTTTGCCGGGGTGACCTGGTACATCCTCGAACAGACGGGTTCGACCGTGAAGGTCTCGCTGATGGTGATCCTGGTGACACTCCCGGGGCTTGTGGTGCCGCCGTTCGGCGGGGTGCTGATTGACCGTGTGGATCGGCGCTACCTGGGCGTGGCGCTGGATGTGGGCCGGGGGATCCTGGTCCTGTCCGCGGCGCTGCTCGTGTGGGTCGGACGCGCCGAGCTGTGGCACATCTACGCGCTGGTGGCGCTGCTCGGCGTGGGGTTTGCGATCTACTGGTCCACGATGAACGCGCTCCTGCAGGAACTCGCAAGTCCCTCCGAGCTGATGGGGGCCAATGCCGCCGTGCTGGTCGCTGTGCAAGGCGGAATGATGGCAGCCGGTGCCGTGGTCGGATTCGTCTACGAGCGCAGCGGGCTGGGCGGCATCTTGGCGATTGACGGGCTGACGTACCTGGCGTCAGCCCTGTGCCTGCTCGGGCTGCGCCGCGGCGCGTTCCTGCCGCACCGGGAACTAGAGCCGCCCACTATCGAGGCGCCCCCTCCGGTGCGTGAAGTGGTGCTGCCGCCGATCGTAGAGCCCGGCGTGGTTACGGGCTTTGTTGCGGATTTGAAGGAGGGCCTGCACTACTTGCGCGGCGAATCCCGCGTCCTTGCGCTGGGCCTTACGTATGCTTGCATGATGGCCGGGGTCATCAGCGCCAACGTCCTCGTGGTGGCGCTGGCGCGCGACATTCTGAACGCAGGGGCTATCGGCTACGGATGGATCGAAGCCGGCTGGGCGCTTGGAGCGGTCACGGGAGGCTTGGTGAGCGGGCCGCTCGCGCAGCGCTACCGGCCCCTACCCGTGCTGCTGGTCGCGCTGGCTGTGCTTGCGGTGGGCCACGCGCTTTTTCCTTATGTCCGCTGGCTGGCGCTGGCCGTAGTGACGAATGCTGTTTTCGGCGGCTGTCGGGCGCTCGGCGGCGTGCTCACGCAGACCTCGATCATGAGGGTTGTGCCGCGCCGCTTGATGGGGCGCACGCAGTCCGCGTTTTCCGTGATCTCCACCCTGCTCCAAGTGGCCATGAGTTTTTCGCTGGGCTGGCTGGCGCAGCGCGTCAACCTGCCCGCCGCCTTCGTCGTGCTGGGGGTGCTTTACGGCGGCGCCTTCCTGGCCGCGCTGCGCGCTCGCGCCCTCGCGGCCACGCGCCTCTCCGCGCCGTAGGTAAAACCACCGCTGGCGGTCCGTGGCGGATCAGGAGTGCTCGAGCTGCGAGGGTGCCCGTGGGCGCGGCACAGCCATGCGTCCCGTTCTGGGTTGCGTCTTTGAAGTTCCTGGCTTGCGGACAGGACGCGGCGTCACCGAAGGCGCATGCTGCAGCTTACTTGACGACCACGGCGGTGCCGCTGGCGGTGACCATGAGCATGCCGTTGGCCTGGCCGAGGACTTCGTAGTCGAGGTCCACTCCGACCACAGCGTTGGCACCACGCTCAGCCGCCTGCTGAATCATCTCCTGGATGGCGATTTCGCGGGCCTGGGACAGTTCCTTTTCGTAGGCAGCGGAGCGTCCGCCCACAATGTCGCGGATGCCGGCAAACAGGTCACGGAAGATGTTCGCGCCGAGAATGGCTTCGCCCGTAACGATGCCGAGGTAGCGTTCCACCGGCCTGCCGTCAATGCTCGGAGTTGTGCTGATAATCATCGCTGCACCTCGCAGCGCCATGCGTATCACAAACGGCCTACCGGGGCAACCGCGCGCACTCCTTGGGAAGAGGGGTGGTGAGCCGCCCAGGACTCGAACCTGGAACCCGCTGATTAAGAGTCAGCTGCTCTACCGATTGAGCTAGCGGCCCACCGAGGAATCCTGTGGTGTTATGCCCGGAACGGCTGGGCACGACACTTTTATAGCAGTCGATGAGCCTGGGGGTCAATCAGCGGGCCGGACCCGGACCGGCATGCGTGGCAACGGCTGGCTGGTGGCTCTTTGCGAGTCTCCTCTCCACGCAGAACCAAGCCAGGGGATGCGCTCGAGCGCCTGCGCCAACTTGGCCCTCTTGCGTTGCAGTTCCGGCAGGTGGCGCAGCTTTTCGACTCCGCAGAGCGAATCCCGGGCACCGTTCACTCCGAGCCGCAGCAGCGCCTCACGAAAAGCTGGCCGCAGAGGTGCGTCTGCGGGCGCGCTGCTTTCTACCGCCGAAGCAGAGCTGACGGCGCGGAACAGCAGCCACGGGAATTCTCCCGCAGGCTCGCCCGTGGTCAACAGGAAGACGCCTTCCGGCACGCTCCAGGCCTGCTCGGCGCGGGAGGAGACCTCGCGCAGAAGCTGCACATCACTGGCCAGGTTGGCTCCTCGCTGATAGACCTCATGCGCGGCTAAGCGCAGCGCCTGATAGACGCGCGCCGGGTGGAAATCAGCGGGACGCAGCTTCGACCAGGGCACTCCCGCAACGCCCTGAAGAATCGCGAGGCACAGACCTGTAACCGCCAGTCGCCGGCCGCGCTGTGACCACCGGCGGGCTGCAACGCGCACGTTTCGCCCTGCATTTCCCGCCGGGGCCGCGGCGATGAGTTCGCTGAGATGCGCTGCCATGCTTTACCTTCTTTCGCCCCATTAGACGGAGCCGGGCCGAAAAGGTTTTCTGCAGGCGCCAGGCCCGAGCATGGTTTTGAGCCCCTGCGCGGGCCCTTCCCGGCGCCAGTACTTTCGTTGGAGCGCGGCTGAAACGAGTGCTCTATGGACGGGTACCGAGGGCCCAGCGACCATCCGCACCATGAAGCACATGGGCATGGAATGGAGGGAAACCATGAGCCGCGTACAAGCCGTCCTGCTGAAGCGCGCGAGCAAGCCGTTCAGCCTGTTTGTCCTGGCGCTGGGGACAGCGCTGTTACTGCTGCTGCTGTGGCAGCTTGACGTGCACTTGCAAGGCCGCTGGCTGGGCTGGAGCTGATCCGCTCAGCCTACGCCGCTCGCGAGCTCCCACCTTTCCACACACGGGCTCGGGTACCCCCTCCCTGTTTCTCGCAAGTGTTCATTCTGCTTGGCTTTAAGTCCTTTGGAAACGCAAATGTTGATTCCAGGCGCTTTACGGCACACCCCCTCACGCAGGTCTTCGTGACACGAGGTTTGTCCTGTACGCTGTGCCGCAGGACGGGTCGGACTGGTGATCCGCGCCGCCATTAAACTCTTGGCAAATACACATTGCAACTTATATCTTATAGACATTGCGATGCCAACAGGCCCTGCCTGCGACTTGTCGGGGCGGAAGCAGAGGGTCAGCCCTGCGGTGCAGGGGCAAAGCTCTTGTCGTCCGGGAATCCCTCTGTGGTTTAGAGCGGTTCTGGTTTGAGGAACACAGCGGCCAATGGCGGGAGGGTCAGCGCCAGCGAGTACGGCCGGCCGTGGCAGGTGATGGCTTCGGCTCGGGTGCCGCCCAGATTGCCGCAGCCGCTTCCGCCATAGATCCTGGCGTCTGTGTTCAGCAGTTCGCGCCAGTAGCCTCCGCGCGGCACGCCGACGCGGTAACCGATGCGCGGCACGGGCGTGAAATTTGCCGCCACGAGAATGAGATCTTCGCTGGTGCGCCCCTTGCGCAGCAGGCTGGCGACGCTGCTGTCAGCGTCGTTGCAGTCCGCCCACTCGAAGCCTGCTGGGTCGCAGTCGAGCGCGTGCAGTGCCGGCTCGTTGCGGTAGAGTCGGTTCAGGTCTTCCACCACGCGCTGCACGCCAGCGTGTTCCGGGAACTGGAGGACGTGCCATTCCAGGCTGGACTCGTGCCGCCATTCGCTGCGCTGGCCGAATTCGCCGCCCATGAACAGCAGCTTCTTGCCCGGTTGGGCGTACATCCATCCGTAAAGCAGGCGCAGATTGGCAAACATCTGCCAGTCGTCGCCGGGCATCTTGCCGATGAGCGCCCCTTTGCCGTGCACGACCTCGTCGTGGGAAAGCGGCAGGACAAAGTTTTCGTGGAAGGCGTAGAGCATGCGAAAGGTCAGATGATTGTGGTGGAACCTGCGGTGGACTGGATCTTTCTGGAAATATTTCAGCGTGTCGTGCATCCAGCCCATGTCCCATTTGAGGCCGAACCCCAGGCCGCCGAGGTAAGCCGGGCGGGAAACCATAGGCCAAGCTGTGGACTCTTCAGCCACCGTCTGGGCGTCCGGGTGCCCGCGGTAGATTTCCTCATTGAGCTTGCGCAGGAAGTGGATGGCTTCCAGGTTTTCGCGCCCGCCGTGGACGTTGGGGATCCACTCCCCGGCGTTGCGGGAGTAATCGCGGTAGAGCATAGAGGCCACGGCATCCACGCGCAGACCATCGGCGTGGTAGACCCCCATCCAGAACAGCGCGCTCGACAGCAGGAAACTCCGCACCTCATGCCGGCCGTAGTTAAAGATGTAACTGCCCCAGTCGGGGTGGTAGCCCTCGCGCGGATCCTGGTGCTCGTAGAGGTGGGTGCCATCAAAGTAGCCGAGGCCATGTTCGTCGGTAGGAAAGTGCGAGGGCACCCAGTCGAGGATCACGCCGATGCCCCGCTGGTGCAGGTGGTCCACTAGGTGCATGAAGTCCTGCGGCGTGCCGTAGCGGCTGGTGGGCGCGAAGTAGCCCGTCGTCTGGTAGCCCCAGGAACCGTAGAAGGGGTGCTCCATCACTGGCAGGAACTCGACATGGGTGAAGCCCATGCGCTGTACATAGTCGGACAAGCGCGGGGCCAGTTCGCGATAGGTCAGCCAGCGGTTGTTTTCTTCCGGAACGCGCATCCAGGAACCCAGGTGCACTTCGTAGATGGCCATGGGCTGGTCGAGCCGGTTGTGTAGGTGCCGACGCGCCATCCACTGTTGGTCGCCCCAGGTGTAGTTGAGGTCCCAAGCGATTGAAGCCGTGCCCGGCGGCACTTCCGCATGAAAAGCGAAAGGGTCGGCCTTGTCCACACGGTGCCCCCGGTGGCGCGAAACGATGTGGTACTTGTACGGCGTCCTGAGAACCAGGCCTGGCAGGAACCCTTCCCAGATGCCGGAGCTGGCCCGCGGGTGCAGCGGGTGCGTGGTCTTGTTCCACTCGTTGAATTCGCCGAAGACGTACGCTTGCTCGGCGTTCGGCGCCCACACCGCAAAGTAGAGCCCCTCGATGCCGTCCACGATCATGCGATGGCAGCCCAGCTTGTCGTAAAGCCGGTAGTGCGTACCTTCGTTGAACAGGAACAGGTCTTCCTCGCTGAGCCGCGAGACGTCATGCAGCACCACGCTTGGGAACCGATCCTGCGTCCCTGTCGCCATGCCCCGCTGGCCTCCTCGGTAGGCCCTACAGTTTACCGGAAGCCACGGTGGATGCCAAACCGTGCGTTTGACACCCTGCTCGCTTGCTGTCTAGAATCCGCGGCGATTTCCGTGGAGCGGTCATGAAACGCATCCATCGCAGGCAGTTTGCCAAGTTGGCCGGCGGCATGGTGGCGGCAGTTGCTGTGTCGCGCGCCGCGCCATCGCTCCAGGAGCCGGTGCCCAAGCTGAAACTCACCCCGCAGCAGGAAGAACGCGTCAGGGAAGCTGTAACGCGGCGCGACCGCCAACTGGCGGCCATCCGCAACCGGACCCTGCCCTACGCTCTCGAACCGGCTTTCGTTTTCCGCGTTCAGCGATCCGCGGGGAAACGGCGCATCTGATCTAACCGGCTGGCGGCCATGTAGCTTCCTGTAAGGCGAGGCGGGCAATGCTTTCTGAGGATGTTCTCTGGCTGACCGTGGAGGAGTTGGGCCGGCAAATCCGCGCCCGGAAGATTTCTCCGGTCGAGCTGGCGCAAGCGTACCTAGCTAGGCTGGAAAAACTCGGGCCGAAGCTTGGCGCAGTGGCCACACTGACCGCTGACTTGGCCCTCGAGCAGGCCCGCCAGGCGGAAAAGGAAATCGCGGCCGGACGCTATCGCGGTCCTCTGCACGGGATTCCCTATGGTGCGAAAGACCTGCTGGCTACTCGCGGTATCACCACCACGTGGGGAGCGCCGCCTTTCCGGGATCAGGTGTTTGACTACGACGCCACGGTCATCCGCAAGCTGCGTGATGCCGGGGCCATTTTGGTAGCTAAGCTGGCCATGATCGAGCTGGCCGGGGGAGGTGGCTACAACAACGCCAACGCCTCATTGCAGGGCCCATCGCGCTGCCCGTTCAACCTCGATTATTGGGCTGGTGGCAGCTCGAGCGGCCCCGGAGCAGCGGTGCCGAGCGCCCTGGTGGGTTTCGCCATCGGCTCGGAGACCCTTGGATCCATCATAACTCCCGCGGCCTTTTCCGGCGTTTCTGGCCTGCGGCCCACTTATGGGCGCGTCAGCCGCTCGGGTGCGATGGCGCTTTCCTGGACGATGGACAAACTGGGCCCGATGTGCCGCTCTGCTGTGGACTGCGCGCTCGTGCTCGAAGCCATCGCGGGGCACGACCCGAGCGACCCTTCCTCCCTTCCGGATTCGGCTTTCCGCTGGGCACCGGCCCGCAGCCAGCAGCGCGCGGGGACTTCAACACCTGCGGGCAAGCCGCTCGCCGGGAAGAAACTCGGCGTGCTTGCGCCAGGCACGGGGCCGCAGGTGCATGCTGAAGTCCGCGAAGCATTCGCCGCTGCGCTCGAAGTGCTCCGTTCGCTCGGCGCGCAGCTCGAGGAGACAGAACTGCCTGACTTGCCCTATGGTGCGGTGGCCAGTGTGCTCATTGCCGCCGAGGGCGCTTCGATTTTTCGTCCGCTGATCGAATCCGGCAAAGTGCAGGAGTTGATTGACGAGCGGCAGAAGGCCGGGCTCATCGCGTCGCTGTCGCTGCCGGCCACCGACTACCTCGACGCCTGTCGCCTGCGCACCGAGATGCTTCCCGCCCTGGCCAAAATGTTCACCACCTACGACGCGCTCGTGGCCCCCAGCCGGACCGCACCTGCGTCGCGCGTGGATCGCGATTTCGACGCCCCTGCGCCGGGTACGCGTCCACCGGAAGAACGTCGCGAACGACCGCCCGCTGGCGCCGGTAACACGCGCAACCTGCTCGGCGCGTCCAACGTTGCCGGGCTGCCTGCCATCTCCGTTCCCTGCGGCTTCACGAAAGAAAACAGGCTGCCTATCGGCATCCAATTTGTTGCCGATGCACTGCGCGAGGAAGTTTGCATCGCATGCGCCGCGGCGTATCAATCTGCGACGGGCTGGCATCGTCGCCGGCCAACCCTGTAGTTTGATCCTTGCGAACTTTAACCCGAGGACTCTGGGCCGACTGCGGAGGCCTGTGTTCAGCGGCTCGCAGCACAGGAACTGGGCTGCCCTGGGTGGGAACAATATTGCCCAAACGTGTCACCGGAAGGGAGAGTACCGGGAGGCTGGCTAAACCCACGAGCGATGCAATGCCTTGAAACTAGGAAAGTTAGCAAGCGAGAACAGGACTGGTACCCGGAGTGCTCAAAACCGAGTGCTCGTGGGCTAGCGGGATGCGCGCCAGGGACAACAATAGCGACACCCCACATTCGCTGCCTCGGCCGACTGCACCGGCGACAAGGCAAACCGAACTCAGCGAACTTTCTGTCTGGGTTCCAGAAGCCATGGAGCCCGGTTCTGTTTTTCTCCTGCACAATCGTTTTGAGCTCAGAGCCCAGGATGGGCCCCAGAGCTTCTGGGCCGTTCTAGCCTGCCCGCAGTGCGGGGTCATGGGCTTGATCACGGAGCCCCAGTACTGCGGTGAGCACTCCGTGATCTGCGGCTCTGACTCTTGCGGTTGTCACTTCTTCATCCAAGACCGCGCCCGTTTCGAATACCTTCCCGCGCACTGAAGGCGCTGACCCAGCTAGAAATTGCTGTGAATGTCGTTGTCCGCAGCAATGTGCCGCAGCGTGGTGACCAACTCGGCGTCGTTGGTGCTGAGTTGGGCCACGCGCGTCACCCCGCGGCTGTGGATCGTAATCAACGGGCTCCGGCCGGTGGCTAGTGCCTCTGCAGGCACCCGCACAAGGTCACCGGTGGACAACATGACGTAGCTGCCAGGCTCGTTGATTTCATTGAAGTTCAGAACCTTGACCGTCTTGCGTGTTTCCCCTTGAGTTGGATCAGACATAATGTTCCTCCTTAGGGAAAAGCCACTCTGCAAGCTGGGAAAGGCTGTAGCACGTTCCAAGCCTGCTGTCAAGCGCCATACAATGTATTGATGGCTTTATCCCCGGTGGCCCCATACCTGGTTGCAGCCGTGGCTCCCGCGTGTCGGCCGGGCCTCTTTCCACTCCCTTACTCAGGCCCGCGGTGCTGGCAGAACAACACAGCCGGCTCGAGCGCGATTAACCTCCGCAAGGAAGCCATGAACGCGTGGACGTCTTCATTGGCGCGCTCAAGCGCGTGGATGAGCCTTGTCGTAAACCTCTATGAGCTGGCGGATGGATGCGTGGGTGTAGCGCTGCGTCGTAGAGAGCGAGCGGTGGCCGAGCAGCTCCTGGATGGCGCGCAGGTCAGCGCCATCGGCCAGCAGGTGCGTGGCAAACGCGTGGCGGAGCGAATGCGGATGCACGTCCCAGTTGGTGTTCACCAGCCGGACGTATTTTTTCACAATGCGTCCCACGGAGCGCGGTGCCAGCCGCTTTCCCGCGTAGTTCAGGAACACAGCCTTGTGGTCGCCGGCCCCGGCTTTGCGCAGCAACTCCGTGCGGACGGGCCAGTAGGCGTCGAGCGCCGCTTGGGCTTTCGAGCCGTAGGGCACGATGCGTTCCTTCCGTCCCTTGCCGCGCACGCGCAGAAACTGCTCGTTGCGATCCAGGTCGTCCAGGTCCAGCCCGACCAGCTCGCTGACGCGCAGCCCGGTGGCATACAGCAGCTCGAGGATGGCGCGGTCCCGCCGCAGCAGCAGGCGCGATTCCTCCGCTTCCGCGCCGGGGCGGCGATGCCGTGCGCCACGTTCGGTGGGCTGATCCGGTTCCAGGCGCGCCATGGCGTCCAGAAACGCGTTCACTTCCTCGGCGGTCGGTACAGCCGGGATGCGCTTCGGGAGCTTTGGCGTGGCCACCAGCCGCGCCGGATTCTGCCGTAGCAGATCTTCGCGGACGCAGAACTTGAAAAAGGACCGTAGGGCGGCGAGCTTGCGCGCAATGGAAGCTTTTTCGAGGTGCTGGTCGTGCAGCCAGGCCAGGTATTCGCGGATCAGCCGGTGGTCTAAGCGGCTCATGGCAGGCGGCTTTCCGCCGGGCGGCGTCAGGTAGTGGCGGAACTGCGCGAGGTCGCTGCGGTAGTTGCGCAGGGTGTGCAGGCTGGCATTGCGCTCGTCGCGCAGGTAGCGCAGGAATTTTTCGATGGCTTCCTGCATGGCGGAGATTATAGCTACGGACGGGTAATGGCCGTCTCGTTTTCCTTTTCGGTCTTTCTTCTTCGGGGCCCCGGCCGCCCCTGTGGTGCCGCACCGCTTTCCTCTTGCCGAGGCGCGGAGAACCGAGAAACACACAGTGGCTTCTGGTGGCCACCCCAGCGGCGGTCCTCGGAAACAGCCATTAACGCATTACTTTTTTTTCGGCCTAGCTTGCCGTATAGTTGCGCACATTAAACTTGGGGCGAGGAGGAAACCTATGCTGCGACGAGTCGTCTGCGGGGGTGTTTGCCTGCTTACCGTCGGGTTCCTGGCGGTGTTCGTGTTCGGCGCGGAAGCGTTCTGGTTCGACGGCCGTCCGGAGTTCAAGGAAGGGTCGGACTTCGGCTACTACGTCTGGCGCGACGGCGACAAGTGGCATGTGCGCTGGACAACGATGGGCCGCATCCGCCGGTTCACTGGTAACGTGGTGGCCGAAGGCGGAAGGCTGGAATCGCTCAAGCGCATTGACGTCGAAGAGGAGACCAGGGTCATCCGCGGCGGGCGCCCCGGCCGCGTCGTGGTTGGCCCGCGGGGCCGCGTATATGCGCGTCCGGGACGGCCGCCCGTCGTGGTGGAGAGGACAGAGGACAAGATCGAAAAAGACGGCGATCGTCGCATCTGGTGGATCTCGAGGACGACTGGCGACATTGACGGCTTCGACTTCAAGGTGGATGACGTGAGCGTGCTGCGTTTTGTGCTCGAGGTTGACGGGCGTTCCCTGCCGGAGTTCGTCGAAGTCGGACGGAACAACCGTCGCGTACCGAACAATCCCTTTGTCGTGCCGCTGAAGTAGCCGTCTTCCAGTCTGGCTGAGTAAACAGAAGTCTGTGCAGAGACGGCCGGGCGCTCGACAACGGTTGGGCGAGTCGGCGCGTCACATGGAGAAGCCATGTGGAGCCTGAAGACCGCCCTGTTTGTCGCCTTGGCTTTGGTCACCATCTGGTTCATTGTGGTGTGGACCCTGCTCGCCCGGAAGGCCCGGGCGAGCGGACCCAGGCCGGTGGAGAAACGCCACACGCCCTACCACACCGTGGTCGGTTTTGTCTTCGGGTTCTTTGACACGCTGGGGATAGGCAACTTTGCACCCACCACATCCGCCTTCAAGTTCCGCGGTTCGGTGGCGGACGAGAAGATCCCCGGGACGCTGAATGTGGGTTACGCCCTCCCTACCGTGGCGCAGGCATTCATCTACATTTCGATTGTCCAAGTAGATGTGTGGACCTTGGTGCTGATGATTGTGGCATCCGTGCTGGGGGCGTGGCTCGGTGCGGGCGTAGTGTCGCGCTGGCCCCGGCGCAGGATCCAGGTCGGAATGGGCTGCGCGCTGCTGGCAGCCTCCACGCTGATGCTGATGACCCAGCTCGAGATTGGCCCGGCGGGCGGGGACACACTGCACCTGCAGGACTGGCGGCTTGTTGTGGGTCTCGCCGGCAACTTCGCTCTTGGCGCGCTGATGACCCTGGGCATCGGGCTTTATGCACCGTGCCTGATCCTGGTGAGCCTTCTGGGCATGAACCCCCGGGCCGCTTTCCCCATCATGATGGGCTCCTGCGCTTTCCTGATGCCCGTGGGCGGGATCCGTTTCATTCGTCAAGGGCGCTACAACCTGGCGACGGCGTTGACCCTAACCCTGGCTGGTGTTCCCGCGGTGCTCATCGCCGCGTTTATCGTGCGACACATGCCGCTCGAATACGTGCGCTGGCTGGTGATCTTCGTCGTGGTTTATGCAGCAACGATGATGCTTCGTTCGGCCCGCCGCGAACGCCTGAACACCGTAGCCGTCTCTCAGGCGGACTGAAAACTTCGCCTCCGTGTAGCGGTGACCCCGGGAGTTGCTCCCGGCGCGGGCAAGGCGCCTTACGTCACCACGTTGCTTTTCCCTCAGGGTTGAGCCCCCTCAGTTTCGGCCCATGCTTTGGCAACGGCTAAGGCCGTTCTCTGACGAATCCGTTAGAGCGGCCCGGGGCCGTAGTAGCCGTACAGCAGGTCATGCAACCAGTCGTCGTCTTCTGCCTGTTGGCTGCGCTGCGGCGCGCCCATGGGCTGCCGGCCGACGTACAGGGAGTCAAAGTGCAGCGCAGCGTTGAGCAGGAGCATCCAGCTTCCCTGGTTTTCGTGCCGCCACATGGGGTTGGTGGCGAAGAGCACCACGTGGCCCCGGCCGAGCGGCACATCAATCACTGCGGGGGTTTCGGCCAGCTCCTGCGCACCGGCCAGCATGCCGCTGACCCACAGGTCATTCTGCGGCGCGAAGCGCAGGATGACCCGTGGCCACATGCGCTCCGGCAAGATGGAGCCGCGGAGGAATGCTAGCACATCGGGATCGATCCACAGCTCGCGTTCGCGCGCTGCGCGGCGCGGCTCGCGCTCGGGTGCCTGCCATGGTCGGGCCTGCGGGATGTCTGGGTCGGTAGCCGAGCCGCGCCCGCTGAGCCGGGCCCCGCCGGCACCTCCGCCTCCCCCGAAGCCCCCGCCGCCGGCCAGCGCCACGCGAAAGACCGGCGCCTGATTGAAGTAGACAGCCAACCGCTCGTCGAACCCGTAAGCGATCGGGCTGCGCCGGTCCTCCACGATGGTGTTCACCACGGAACCGCGTGCCTGGAGCTGCTGCGTCGTGGCAATCGAAACGCCCTCGATCATGCCCAGTTCCACAGGCAGGCTGGCGCTGGCCGTGACGGGGATGAACACGCCGCCCTCTTCGACGAACTTCTTCAGGTGCGCCAGACCTTCGAACCCCAGCCCGCCGCGGATATCGTCCGTAGTGTCGGGCGAAGTGCCCATGTGCGCGGTCGTGGGTGAGCCCTTCCAGGGGATTGGTCCGCCGAAGTCCGAGCCGTCGTGCAAGATGCGCCGCCGCACCCCGTGGATCAAGGTAGCGACGTTCGAAGTGACCGGCGGGAAAACGATTACGTCGTAGTTCTCCTTCAGGTTGGGCGTGGTGCGAATCACGTGGTCGGAGATGTAGGCGTACGGCACGCCGGCTTCTTCCAGCGCCAGGCGGAACCAGCCTTCGTTTTGGGTATTCACCCAGGTGTGCACCAGCGCGATGCGCGGCACGGCCACGGCGTGCCTCTCGACTTTAATGTCGGCGTCGGTGGCGTGCACCGTGATGCCGAGCTCCCGGGCCGCTGCTTCCAGCCGCACGCGCAAATCAGCCGGATTGCCCTCGCTGAGGATCAGGAACGAGCCAGCGTTGAACTTCTTGCCGTCGGCCTCGAAGGCATCCTCTGCGGCAAACATCCCTACGTCCTTCAGCCGGAAACGCAGCGTGGCCAGCGCAGGCTCGGCGTTGGCATTCACCACGTAGAACTTTGTTGCCGTTGCGCCGGTGATGGCCCCGGAAGCGCGCACGGCCTCAGCCAGCAGGGTCATCGGGGCTTTCAGGATGGCCTGGTCGGTGACGCGGATGGTGCGGACGTTGCGCAGCGGCCCGAGCGTCCAGCCCGTGTCGTCGTAGGGCCGCGGGTCGTTCACCGAGTAGAACTGCGTGTCGAGCAGCATGTCTACCATGCGGCTGTAGGGCTGATCCATGCGGATCACGTAGCTGCCGGCAGGCAACTTGATGGCCTGCGGTTCCTGTCGGCGCTGCGGTCCTGCCGCCGCGGCCCCGCCTTCCCCGAGCTCCTGTTCGCTGCGACCGCGAGGCGGCCCGGTTGGCGCCGGAGGCTTCAGCTCAAACTCCTGGTCGAGCCGGTGGACTTCGGCGCCCTGGCGCTGCATCAGGTGCGCCAGCTGTGCGGCCAGCGCGGGGCGCTTGTCATCAGCAATGACCCATGCGGCCGGGCCCTCCGTGGTAGCCTTGGCCACCGAGCGCTTGCTCTTCAGGTAGAAGTTGCGCAGGAACTCTTCCTTGTGGTCGGCCATGTACTGCATGGCGAAGAGCGCGCCGCTCTGCTGCAGGTTGATGTTGTTGCGGATGGACCAGCGCACGCGCGGCAGCGGCGGGTTGGGGCGGAACCAGGTTCGCTGGGTTTGCGCGCCCACGGTGCGCATGCGCGTGTCGGCGCCGCCGTTCCCGAAGGTTTCGTAAAACCGCCCGATGGAGTTGTGGCCGTTGGCCACGTAGAACATGTAGTTCGGTGCCCAGCCGTCGTAGAAGCCGTGCGTCCACACGCCCGGGACGCCGCGCGCCGTCATTTGCTCGATTTCGTGGTAGGCCAGCTTCTGCCACTCGTTGACGACGATGGGATCCAGCCAGGCGTTGTACGGCCCGGTCCCCGTCGAGGTGTACAGGAACGGCACCGATTCGTGCAGGTCGTGGAGCACCTGGGGGTGCCAGTCGAGGAAGGTCTTCATCTGGATGCGCGAGAGTTCGAGCGCCATGCCCATGGCGTCGCGGTTGTTGTCGTGGGCCACGTACTTGCCCCAGTAGATCAGGCCTGGGGCAGGCTTGTCTGGGTGGGCTTGGCGGTAGTTGTAGAGGTCCACCATGCGGTCGCGCCCGTCCACTTCGAGCACCGGCGTGATCAGGACGATGACGTTGCGGCGGATGTTCTGGATGAACGGGGATTCTTCGACCGCCAGCCGGTAGGCCAGCTCCATGAGCATCTCGGGAGAGCCTGTTTCGGGCGAATGGATGGAGCCGGAGAGCCAGTAGATGGGCTTGCCGTCGCGAACCAAGGCCTCGGCTTCTGCGTCCGTAATCTTGCGTGGATCGGCTAGCTTGGTGGTGGTCTGCTTGTGGCGGTCGAGCTGGGCCATGTTCGCCTCGTCGCTGACTGCCACCAGCAGAAACTCCCGGCCCTCCTCGCTCTTGCCCGTCACCCAGGTCTTCACGCGCGGTGAAGCTTTTTCCAGTTCGCGGTAGTAGCGGAAGATGTCTTCGGTGTGAGTCAGCTTGCCGGGCGTCCCAATCACGTACCCGAGAACCTTTTGCGGCGACGGAACCTTGTCCGAAGCAGGCAGATGATCGACGAGATCAGTCAGGAAGTGTTTTTCGGTGGTGTACTCGCGGATCTTCGCCGTGTATTCCGTGTCGTCGGCCTGCTTGGCCGGGGCACTGACTTTGGCCGTCTGGGCGGCCTGCCCCTTTGGTTTTCTCTGAGCTGCTGCGGCGGCCGTTTCTTCGCCATCGCCTGGCTGCGTCACCAGCGCTGCGGAGGACGTCAGCACCAGCGTTCCAGCGAGCCACAACACCAGCCCGCCTGCCCTGCGCGAAACCACTCGCGTTTTCATGGCACCTCTCCTATTCGAGGGAATCACTTTCGTGGAACATGGCACACAACTTCTCACCGTGGACGATCAGGACAGAAGCTTTCACGCCGCTGCGCATCATCCCGCCGGCCCTGCTGCGGGTCAAGCCTCGTCGCGGCGAGCATAGCGCTGACGCGAGCCAGCGGACCCGGGTTTCAACGCCCGAGGACTCTCTGGCAGCGCGCGCTGTTTATGTTTGTGCGAGGAGGCGCCGCAGTTTCTGCTTGCGCACGAGCAGCTCGCGCAGATCGGCTGGTGAGGGGTTGGACTCAATCTTCTTCTGCACGTCCACCAATTCCGCCTCCATCTGCCGGCGCCGCAGCACCGCCAGGCAGCTTTCCGCTTCCTCCCAGGTGGGCTCTGACGCCGGCTCGAACAGGACTGCAAACAGCAGCCGGCGATCTTTCTCCTCGAGCCCTTCTGCCACGGTGGCCGTGTCAAGGTAGCCGCTCGAGGTAGAAGCGGCAAGCAGCGCGGCGAAGACCTTCTCGGCTTCCAGCCCGCGATGCAGGCCCGCCGCGGCAATTTCGCGGGCCAGCTTCTCGCGGATTTCGCTGCTGGCAGGGTCGGCAAGCATCTGAATCAGGCGGCGCTCGGCGGGTTTGGCCGGCTGAGCCATCAATTGGGGGTCGGGGGCTACCTTGTCGCGACGCTCGGCCGCGGCGCGGCGCAGCGCTTCGCGCAGCACCGGCTCTTCCACGCGGAGCTGTGCCGCAATCCGCGCGGCCCACTCCGAGCGCAGCAGCCGGTTGGGGACGCGCTGCACATAGGGCATCAGGAGATTCACCGCGCGGAGCTTACCTTCCACCGTGGAAAGATCCATCTGGCGGGCGCGGGCAATCAGGTAGTCCAGATAGGCCGGGGCCTCCACGAGCAGCTTGCGATAGGCTTCTACGCCCTGCGTGCGCAGAAACAGGTCGGGATCGGCATTGGAGCCCTCCACCTGCGGCAGGACTAGGACGCGGACATCGAAGTCGCGTTCGAGCAGCAGGGCCAGGGAGCGCTCGGTGGCAGCTTGGCCCGCCGCATCAGGATCGTAGTTCACCACCACGCGCCGGGTGAACCGGACGAGCAGTTTCAACTGCCCGTCAGCAAGACTGGTGCCGCAACTGGCCACCACGTTCGTAAAGCCCGCCCGGGCCACGGCAATCACGTCCATGTAGCCTTCCACCAGGATGACGGAGTCCTGCTGGCGGATGGCTTCCCGGGCGCGATCCAGGTGGTAAAGCAGGTTGCCCTTCGTGTAGATGGGTGTTTCCGGCGAGTTCAGGTACTTGGGCAGGTCGTCGCCCAGCGCGCGTCCGGCAAAGGCCACTACCTTGCCGGATGGGTTGGCGATGGGAAAGATGATCCGCCGGCGGAAGCGGTCAAAGAGCCGCCCGCTCGCGTCGCGAGAGAACAACCCGGAGGACTCGAGCAGCCCATCGGGGAACCTGCCGCGCAGGTGGCGGTAGAGGGCATCGCCGGCCGAGGGGGCGTAGCCAAGGCCGAAACGCGCCACGGTGTCGTCATCGAGCCCGCGGTCTTCCAGGTAGGCGCGGGCCGCACGGCCTTCGTCGCTCGCGGTGAGCTGACGTGCGAAAAACTCCTGCGCCTGGCGATGCAGCTCCACCAACGCCGCGCGTTGCTGGCTCCCCTGGCGCTCTTCCGAGGAGCGCGCCCGCGGCTTGGGCAACGGAATGCCGCACTTTTCGGCCACCAGGCGCACGGCTTCGGGGAACTCGCATCGCTCGAGAGCCATCACGAAGCTGAACACATCGCCGCTCGCGCCGCAGCCGAAGCAGTGGTAGAACTGCCGCACAGGATGCACGGCGAACGACGGCGTCTTCTCGGAATGGAACGGGCAAAGGCCCATGAAGTTTTGCCCGGCCTTCTTCAGGCGCACGTATTCGCCCACCACGCGGACGAGGTCCGCCTGCTGCTTCACCTTGTCGGCCAATGATCCCGCTTCCGCCATAGTTTCAGTCCACCGGGCCGGCGGCGCGCAGTTTGGCTTTCTGCCTCAAGGCGAGTCTTGCTGCTTCTTCCTCAGAAACCAGATACCAGGCTTTGCGGATGCGCACGCGCGTCAGCCGGGGGAAGAACCGCGCATCCAGGTTGCGTTTCTCTGCGACTTTTCCTTGCAAGTCATAGAAGTGGAGAATGCGGAAGGAGTAGATGCGCGGCGGGATACCGGCGGATTCGCCATCTTCTGACCAGACGCGCCGCTCGAGGACGCCGTCCGCGTAGGCATCGGTAAACCGGGCCCGCCCGCCCGTAACCACGCCCACCTGCCCTGCCTCGCGCAACTCGCCGAGAGGCTTCAACTCCGCCAGTTGTTTCAACAGCCGCTCGTAGTGCTCCGGCAAAAGGCTGAGCTGTACGGCCGGCTCCTTCCATTCCGGGCGAACCTCCTGGTAGAAGTACTTCGGCTCGACGGCCAGTTCCACGAGAACGCCGGAGACGAATCGCAGCCGGAGCACGTAATCGGGCGACACCTCGAACAGGAGCGGTTTGCGGTCTACGGGCGCCCCGAACAGCTCCTGGCACTTCTCTAGGACGCGCCCGCGCTCACTCTCCCGCCCCGCGGCCGCCCCGGCGCACAACACCGCCGTGAGGCTCAGCCCAAACACGAGACGGAAAAGAGGCGACCGGAAAAAACAATGCGCGCTACACATCATTCGAAGCCCGAAAGGGGACTCGAAACCCGACGGGCGGGGCGCGTTAGTCCTCTTATCATCACTCGGTCCGCAATTGTACTACCGTGATCGCGCTGCCGCCGCGCTCGGGCTCTTCGTCGGCGGCGCGCTCGACCAGCGGGTGCTCGGCAAGGAACTCCGCCAGGCCGCGACGCAGGGCGCCCGTGCCGTGGCCGTGGATGATGCGCACGCGCGGCTTGCCGGCCAGCGCTGCGGAGTCGAGGAATTTGTCCACGCGACGGGTCGCTTCCTCCACCGTACAGCCTATGACGTTGATCTCGTCTCCCCAGGGCTCATCGGGTGGCTGGGCGTGCACGGTGACCCCGGGAGGGGCGGGCCGGGCCGGTTGCGTGCCCGCGCGGTCCCGCGCTGTTTCATCGCTGACGATGGCAGTGATCTCGCTCAGGGCAACCCTCATGCGCAGTGGCCCAGCCTGCACTTCAGCCCAAGTACTTTCCGAGCGTCGCCCTTCGACTTCGCTCAGGGCGAGGATCACAACCGGCTGCGGGAAGCCGCGGAGGCGCACACGCGCGCCAGCCACCAACTCTTCCGGCGCTGGAGGCTTCCCGGCTGGCGGCAGGGTGGTGCCCAGGTCCGTCTGCGCTTCGGCTAGGTGGGCCGCCACAGCGGCGTCAGTTTCTTCGTGCGCCTCGCTGCGGAGCTTGGCCAGCTGTCGCGGTGCCCGCTTTTCCAGCTGCGCGCGCAGATCCCTGTCGCGGATGTCCTCGACCAGCCGCGCCACACGCGTTTCGTGCTCGCGCAGAGTCTCCGTGAACCTGCGCTCCAGCTCCGCCAGGCGCCGGCGCTGGCGCTCGACCCAGTCCGCCTGGAGTTTGCGGCGCTCTTCTTCAAGTTGGGTCATCTGCTCGGCCAGTTGCTGCTTCATGCGTTCGAGTTCTTCGCGGCTGCGGTGGAGGTAAGCGATCAGCTCACTGGCCTCGCGGGCCTCAGGCGCCAGTTCGGCCTGCGCCCGCGCAGTAACTTGCTTGGGCAGGCCGAGTCTCCGTGCGATGGCGATGCCGCTCGAGGTCCCTGGCACGCCCAGAACCAGTCGGTAAGTGGGCTGAAGCTTCACCGCGTCGAACTCGACCGCGGCATTGAAGATGCCTGGCGTGGTCGAGGCATAAACCTTCAGGCGGTCGTGGTGGGTGGTGGCCAGGGTCAGGCAGCCGCGCTGGCGGAACTCTTCGAGCAGGGCGATGGCCAGTGCGGAGCCTTCTTCGGGTGCCGTGCCCGTGCCCATCTCGTCCACGAGTACAAGCGAACGCTCCGTGGCTGCCTCCAGCATGCCCTTGAGGTTCAGGACGTGGGCGGAGAATGTCGAGAGGTCGGCGGTGATGGATTGCTCGTCGCCGATGTCCGCCAGCACGCGATCCACCAGCGGCAACACGGCGCGCCCGGCCGCCACGGGAATGGCCGATTGTGCGGCGAGCGCTGCTAGGCCCACGGTCTTCAGCGCCACGGTCTTGCCGCCGGTGTTTGGCCCGCTGATGACCAGCACGGTTTCGCTGCCGCCCAGAGCCAGGGTCATCGGCACCATGGCGCGACGTTGCCGGCGCAGATTGTCTTCAAGCACCGGGTGACGCACCTGTTCGAGGCGCAGATAGGCTGCGTCGGTGAACTCTGGCAGGGTGCAGTTGAACTCGCGGGCGAAGCGTGCCCGGGCGAACACAGCATCAACCTCCGCGATGGCGTCCGCTGCGGCGTGCAGTTCGGCTAGGCGGAGCACCAGCCGCTCAGTCAACTCGCGCAAGATGCGTGCGATCTCGGCAGCTTCGTCCTCCGCAAGTTGCACGAGCTGATTGTTCAGCGGCACGGCCTCCAGCGGCTCGACAAAGAGCGTTTGGCCCGTGGCGCTGACGCCGTGCATCACGCCCGGCACCTGCTTGCGTTCGCCGGCGCGCACCGGGATGACGAAGCGGTCGTTGCGCAGCGTGACGTAATCTTCGCTGGGGTCGGCGCCCCGCGCGCGCAGCAGTTCGCGCAGCGCCTTCTGGATTTTTTCGCGGGTGCGCCCGATGGCCGTGCGGATGCGTCGCAGCTCGGCTGAGGCGTCGTCGGCGATCTCACCATTGGGGAGGATGGCCCGCCGAATGGCCGCTGCAAGCGGGCGGAAATCACCGAGCGCGTTGACGCGCGCCGCCAGCAGAGGATATTTTGCCGCTTCGTTCTTGACAGCCTGCTTCAGCCAGGCGGTTGTGTCCAGCAGCGAAGCGGCATCGAGCAGTTCCTGAGAGGCCAGCACTGCGCCGGGGACCTGCAGGCGCGCGAGCCATGCCGCGGGGTCGGCCAGCGAGCCGAAGCCCAGTTCCGTGCCGGCGCGTAGCCAGGCCATCGCTTCACGAATCAGTGCGAAGGCCGCTTCCAACCGTTCGTGGTCGGTCGCGAAACCCAGCGCGGCCACTGCTCGCCGGCCCGGCTCGCAGGTGGTCTGCCGTCGCACCAGCTCCAGCAGACTGCCGAATTCCAGAATCTCTTCAACGGGGCGAGACATGTCAGCCGCTAGTATGAAGCAGCTGCGTGGCGGAGGCCAGCAAGGAGCCAGGGAGGCATAGGTGGCGCGGAGAGTGGGGTCCTGCCATCCCGCGAGGCGCCCGCGGCCCTTTTCGACGATCGGCCCGAGCGGTTGTTCGGGGGCCGGAGTCTGCGAGTAGAATGCCTGCTCATGGGGCGCACCAAGACAGTCTATCTTTCGCTCGGTTCCAATGTAGGCGACCGGCAGGGGTACATCAGGCAGGCGCTTGACGCTCTGACCGCCGCGGGAGTGCGCGTCGTGCGCTGTTCGTCGCTGTACGCCACGGAACCGGTGCCCGTCGCCGGGCGCACGCAGGGCTGGTTCCTCAACTGTGCCGTGGAGGCCGAAACCGAACTGCTGCCGCGGCAGCTATTGCGCGCAGTGCGGGCCATCGAACAGCGGGCGGGTCGGCGCCGCAGGGCTGCTAACGCCCCGCGCACGCTGGACATTGACATCCTGCTCTACGGCGCCAGCATCGTGTGCACCGCCGAACTCGAAGTGCCGCATCCGCGCATGGCCGAGCGGCGGTTTGTGCTCCTGCCGCTGCGCGAGATTGCTCCTGGGTTGCGCCACCCTACGTGGGGAAAGACAGTTGCGGAACTGCTTGCGGCACTACGCGATCGCAGCCAGGTACGCCGCTGGCGGCCGGCGAGCTAGCCGAAACGGCACTCGATGCTCAGGGGATTTCCACGTCCCAGAAGTCGTGGCCGTCGCGGTCGAAGCCCACGCCCACTTCAAACAGCTCGGCGGGACGGTTTTCCTGGCAGTAGGCCACGGCGCCTTCGATCGTCTTGCCGCCGTAGGAAACCATCAGGCGGGTGCCGGGCTTGAAGAAGCGCAAGCTGTAAAGGCCGCAGCCGAAACGGCTGAGAGCAAACGAGAGCGTAGTACGCCTTTGCTCCGTGTCTACTTCCTTCCAGGAAAAAGACACGGGCTTCTGCGCCGGGACGCGCGCGCTGCGGCGCTGGTCGGGATTGCCTTGCTGGCCCATGCCCCGCACTCAGTGTTGCTCCAGGCCCGCCTAAATAATAGTCCGGAACCGGCACAATGCAAGCGCCGGAGCGCGGCCCATGCACCTGCGGATAAGCAACCTGCGCGGTGAACGGGGCTTCTTAGCAGCTTGGGTGTAGCCTGCGGGAAGATGAAGATAAGGATGTTCACCGGCAGAACTCAAGCTGTGGTTGAGGCGAATGGGCCTGGAGTAGGCCCTGGGGAAAGCGCGCCACGTTGGAGCCGTAGCAAGCCAGTCGCGGTGGCCGCTGGGGCTTTCCTTGGGTGGCTGGCTGTTGCGCCGCTCCTCGCGCAGCAACCCATCCGGGTGGACGTAAGCCTGGTGCTGGTCGAAGCCACGGTTAAGGACAAGTCAGGCAAGATCGTGGCCGGGCTGCAGAAGGAAGACTTCAGGGTTTTCGAGGAGGGACAACTGCAAACGATTGCGCACTTCAGCCAGGACCAGATCCCCTTGGCCGTGGCGCTGGTGGTGGACCTGAGCGGCTCGATTGAACCGTTCCTGCGCCCCTTGCGCTATGCCAGTTCGACGGCACTGAAGACCCTGAAGCGCGAAGACGAAGTGGCACTGTTTACGTTTTCCGGCGGCGTGGACCGTGTGGTGGATCTGACGCGCGACAAACGCCGGGCTTCCGACCACATCGAGCTGTTCGTCGCCGGCGGCCGAACGAACATCAACCAGGCCCTCTATGACGCTGCCACATATCTCGAAGCCGAGGCCCCGGCCGCCCGCCGCGTCATCATCCTGGTGAGCGACATGGTGCCCACCGAGAGCGGTTCCGCCTCGCCCCAGCAAATCACCGCGACCGTGCTCCAGGCGGACGCCGCTGTGTACGGCCTGAAGGTTCCCGGCCGCAATCCTATGGCTGCCCGGGCTGCCTCAGCATTCAAGGGCGGGCTGGTCAACGTTGCGAAGCTCGCGGAAGAAAGCGGCGGCGAAGTTTTCAACATGGAGAAGGAAGGCTCGCTGTTCCTCGCCTTCCAGACGTTGATCGAGCGGCTCAAGACGCGCTACACGCTCGGTTTCTACCCGGCCAACAAGACGCGCGACGGCACCTTCCGCAGGTTGGAGGTGAAGCTGCACGACAAGGGCTATCGCGTGCTGGCCAAGCGTGGCTACTATGCCCCGCGTCGGTAACCCAACCCGAAGAGCTTGGATTTGCCCCGGCCGGGCTGAATCCTGATGCTGCGCTGGCTTGGTTGATTTTTCCCACTGGATTCGGCAACCGCCGCTTTGCCTCCACAACAAGAAGGCTTGCGCGGCCCGGGCCGCAGGAGGGACGGCATGGAAGAGTGGACGTTTGCGCAGACGGGTGCGCGTGACGAGCTCACCCAGTTGCACTCCCGCCACCAGGCCCAAAACGAAAAGGCCTCTTGCTGCATACGCAACACCTGTACTTCGGTTTCTTCTTGGAGCGCGCTCCTCCCGGCATCCTTAGAAATGTAAGTTGCAAGGAGGCTCTATGCGGTTTCGACCCAGTTGGACGCTGCTCATTGCCGCTCTGCTGGCCTGCGGGGGAGCACTGCAGGCGAGCGGGCAAGGCAAAGGCGCGGAGAAGAAGAGCGCCGTAGCCGAGAACAGGACGGTGGGCGAAAAGGTGCGGGAAGCCCTGCCCCCGTCTGAGCCGGTGTTCACCGAGCAGGAGCGGGCGCTGATTCGCGGGTGGTTTCGCCACCACCGGGCGGGCCTGCCCCCGGGATTGGCCAAGCGCGATGAGCTGCCGCCGGGTCTGGCCAAGCAGTTGGGCGAGCGCGGCAAGCTTCCGCCCGGGCTGGACAAGAAACTGCACCCCCTGCCTTGGGATCTGGAACGGCAGTTGCGCCGTTTGCCCACTGGTTACCGGCGCGTGGTCATCGGCGGGAACATCATCCTGATGAACGAGCGCACCGCGGTGATCTACGACATCCTGCGGGAGGTCATCCCCTAAGCTGTCCCGGCCCTACGCGGACGTTTTCTCCAGTTCTTCGATCAGAGCAGGGACGACCTCGAACAGGTCGCCGACGATTCCGTAGTTGGCGATCTCGAAGATGGGGGCGTTCGGGTCTTTGTTTACGGCAATGACTGTGCGCGAGCCTTTCATTCCCACGACGTGCTGGATGGCTCCGCTGATGCCCAGCGCCAGGTAAAGCTTCGGCGCAACCGTCTGCCCTGAGCTGCCAATCTGCCGCTCCATGGGCAGCCAGCCTTCATCGCAAATCGGGCGCGAGGCGGCTAGCTCGCCCCCGAGCAGCTTCGCAAGCTTCTCCGCGATGGCGATATTCTCCTGCGCCTTGATCCCGCGCCCGATGGCGACGATCACCGGAGCCTGTGTCAGGTCCACGGCCTGCTTGGCTTCGCGAAAGAGTTCGAGCGGAGCGACGCGGATCTGGTTCGCACGGAGCTCAACGGAGACAGGCTTCACCGGGGCATTGCCGCCTGTGCGCGGCGCCACCAGGTCGGCGCGGAAGGCGCCGGCCTGGAACGTGGCAAACCACGGGGGCTCGCCCTGGAAGACAACATCAGCCGCGGTGCGTCCCTGGAACATCTGCCGGACGAACACCAGCCGACCGTTTTCGTGCCGGTAGCCGATGCAGTCGCCAATCAAGCCCTTGCCCAGCGCTGCGGCCAGCTTGGGGGCGAAGTCGCGCACCTGATAGGTGTGCGGCAGCAGGACCAGTTCGGGTTTGGCCTGCTCGATCACCTGGCGAAGGGCCGCCGAGTAGCCATCAGCCGTGTAATGCCCCAGCAGGTCGTGCTCGATGAGCAGGACTTCGTCCAGCTTGCTCGCAGCCAGCTCGTCGGCCAGCGCGGCAAGGCCCTTGCCGATAACCACACCCGCAAGTCTGCCATTGGCTGCGGCAGCGATTTGCTGCGCAGCCGCCAGGGTCTCGAAGCTGACCTTGTTCCATTTGCCTTCGCGCTGCTCGGTGATCAGGAGGATGTTCATGGGCTTGCCTTTGTAGTTTCCCGGCTGGGCGACGGTCTCAGAGCTCCGCTACAGCACCCGCGCTTCGTGCCGGAGTTTTTCAACCAGCTTGGCCGCCACTTCCTTCGGCTGGCCGGTCAGGAATTCAGTTTTCTTCGTTTTCTGCGGTACGTAGATGCGTTCGAGCCGCTGTGTTGCGGCGGAATCAGCGCCCAGGCTGGCACGGGCGATAGTGACAATTTCCTTCTTCTTTGCCGCCATGATGCCCTTGAGCGTGGCGTAGCGCGGCCGGTTGATGCCCGACTGGATGCTCAAGACGGCCGGCAAGGGCACTTCCATCCACTGGAACCAGCCGGCTTCCAGCTCGCGCTTCAGGCGCATGCCGCTGTCCTGCACTTCAATCTGCATGATGATGGTGGCATGTGGCAGTCCAAGTAGCTCGGCCAGCAGCACGCCGGTCTGGCCGAAGCCGTGGTCGTCACTCTGCAATCCGGTCAGCACGAGGTCGAAGGCTTCCTTGCGGATGGCTGCGGCCAGGGAGCGCGCCGTGGCCAGTGGGTCAAGCGCGTGGAAGGCGTCGTCGGCGATGTGAATGCCGCGGTCGGCGCCCTTGGCCAGCGCTTCCTTGATGGCCTGTTTGGCGCGCTCCGGGCCCAGCGACAGCGCGACGACTTCACCGCCATGCTTCTCCTTCAGCCGCAGCGCCTCCTCCAGGGCGTAGCCGTCCGGCTCGTTCATTTCGAAGCTGATATCTGCTTCGCGGATCCATTTGCTGTCCGGGGCGATGTGCAGTGGCGCGTCCTTGGCGGGCACCTGCTTGACGCAGACGATGATGTTCAAGCGATCCTCCCGGAGGAGACGGTCCGCGGGGAAAGCAAGCTAGGCCTCCCAGCGTTTGAACAGCAGGGCTGCGTTGGTGCCGCCGAAGCCAAACGAATTGGAGAGCGCGTAACGCACGACGGCGCGGCGGGCCTGGTTGGGCACGCAATCGAGGTCGCACTGTGGATCCGGATGCTCATAGTTGATGGTCGGCGGCAGGGTCTGGTCGCGGAGGGCGAGCACGCTAATGCCCGCCTCCAGCCCGCCGGCCCCGCCGAGCAGGTGGCCGGTCATGGACTTGGTGGAGCTGACGGCGACCTGTTGGGCCCGCGCGCCGAAAACGCGCTTGACGGCGATGGTTTCAATCACGTCGCCGATGGGGGTCGAGGTACCATGGGCGTTGACGTAGTCCACCACGTCCGGGGCGACTCCGGCATCCTTCAGAGCGGCCATCATCACGCGATAGGCGCCGTCGCCCTGCTCGGCCGGCTGCGTGATGTGGTAAGCGTCGCCGCTCATGCCATAGCCGACAATCTCTGCCAAGGGGCGGGCGCCGCGGCCCTGGGCGTATTCGAGCGATTCGAGAATCAGGATGCCGGCTCCTTCGCCGACCACGAAGCCGTCGCGCTCGGCGTCGAACGGCCGGCTGGCTTTTTCCGGGGCGTCGTTGCGCGTGGAAAGCGCGCGCATGGCGGCAAACCCGCCGATGCCCATCGGCGTTACGGAAGCCTCCGAGCCGCCACAGATCATCACCTCGGCGTCGCCGCGCTGGATGATCTTGTAGGCATCGCCGATGGCGTGCGCCGAAGCCGAGCAGGCTGTGGCCGTGGCCGAGTTGGGCCCTCGTGCCCCGTAGCGGATGGAAACGTGCCCCGAGGCCAGGTTGATGATAGTGGCCGGGATGAAGAACGGCGATATCTTGCCCGGGCCGCCCTCCAGCAGCTTGCGGTGTTCCCGCTCGATGACGTCGAACCCGCCGATGCCGGAAGCGATGTACACGCCCGTGGCGTCGGCGACCTCCGGCGTGATGTTCAGCCCGGCCATTTTCACGGCAAAATCCGTAGCGGCGATGGCCAATTGGATGAACCGGCCCATCTTGCGGATCTCTTTCTTTTCGATCCAGTTCAGCGGGTCGAAACCGCGGACTTCGCCGGCGAAGCGGCAGTCGAACTGGCCGGCGTCAAACTGCATGATGGGCGCGATCCCGCTGCGACCGGCGAGCAGGTTCTTCCAAACCTCCTCGGTGCCGATGCCGCAGCCGCAGACCAGACCCACCCCGGTGACGATGACGCGGCGCCTCAACGGGGGTTCCTCCTCCAGGGTTCGGGTCCGACGAGCTTAGGCTTTCTTGGCCTGGGCGTGCTTCTGGATGTATTCGATGGCGTCCTTGACGGTGGTGATCTTCTCAGCTTCTTCGTCGGGGATTTCAATCCCGAATGCTTCTTCAAAAGCCATTACCAGCTCCACCGTGTCCAGCGAATCCGCCCCCAGGTCGTCCACGAACGAGGCGGTCGGCGTCACTTCACCCTCGTCCACCCCCAACTGCTCGACGATGATCTGCTTCACACGTTCTTCGACGCTGGCCATTCTGGTTTTGCCTCCGTCAGCGAATCCGCTGCTCTTTTTCCTCGCGAAGCCGGTCATTCTAGTCGGCGCTCCGCGCCAGGTCAACGCTGGCGGCAGCGCACGAGGCGAGGTAGCTTTCTTTGTTGCCCCCTAACCCATGTACATCCCGCCGTTCACGTTGAGTACGTGCCCGGTGATGTAGCCGGCCTCCTCGCTGGCCAGGAAGACGATGGCCGCGGCCACCTCGGCGTCTGTGCCGATCCGCCCCAGCGGGACGCGCGCCAGCATTGCGTCCTTGACCTTCTGCGGGAGCGGGTCCGTCATCGGCGTGGCGATGAACCCTGGTGCGACGGCGTTCACCGTGATGTTGCGCGAAGCCACTTCCATGGCGATGGCCTTGGTCAGGCCGATCAGTCCGGCCTTGGAGGCAACGTAGTTGGCTTGGCCGGCGTTGCCTGTCTGGGCCACGATGGATGCGACGTTGATGATCCGCCCGTAGCGCTGCTTGAGCATGGGCGCCAAGGCCTGCTGGATGCACAGGTGCGCCCCGGTCAGATTCGTGCGCAGCACCGCGTCCCAGTCTTCGGGCTTCATGCGCAGCGCCAAGTTGTCGCGGGCGACGGCTGCGTTGTTGACCAGGATGTCCAGCCGGCCAAAGCGCTCAAGGGCCTGCTGGAAGCCGGCCTTGACCTGCGCAGCGTCCGCCACATCCATCGCCACGGCCAGCGCTGCGCCGCTCCCAGCCTTGATCTCGCCCGCCAACGCTGCAAGCTTTTCAGCGGTGCGCGCCGCGGCGATGACCTTCGCACCGGCGCGGGCCAGGGCCAGGGCTGTGGCCCGGCCGATGCCCTGTGAGGCCCCGGTCACCAGCGCGACCCTGTCTTTCAGCGTGAACATGGTCGGTTGTCTAGCCTTCAGCGGATTCTCCGCGGGCCTGCTCGAGCTTGGCCAGCGTGGCCGTCAGGCTGTTTTCGTCCTCCACATTGAAACTGTGCACCGAGCGATCAATCTGCCGCAACAGGCCGCTCAACACGCGCCCGGGGCCAACTTCGATGAAGAGGTTCACCCCGCGGGAAATCAGTTCCCGAATGGACTCTTCCCAGCGCACCGGCAGCGAGACTTGGCGGATCAGCGCGGAGCGGGCTTCCTCGGCGGCGGTGACTGGCTCGGCGTCCACATTGCTGATTATCGTCACGCGCGGCGTGCGGAATGGGGTCTCCTCCAAGTTGGCCCGGAGCCGCTCCTGCGCCGGCAGCATCAGTTCGCAGTGAAACGGAGCCGATACGGGCAGCATCAAGGTGCGCTTGGCCCCGGCCTGCGAAGCCAGCTCGACAGCGCGCTTGACTGCCGCGGCGTTGCCTGAAATCACTGTCTGTTCTGGCGAGTTCAGGTTGGCCGGAGCGACTACCTGGCCATCCGTTGCTTTCCGGCAGATTTCTTCCACCAGACCGGGGGCGAGTCCTAGGATGGCGGCCATAGCTCCTTCACCGGGAAGCACAGCTTCCTGCATGTACTGCCCGCGCTTGCGCACTAGGCGCGCCGCGTCGCGGAACTCCAAGGCGCTCGCCGCCACCAGCGCGGAGTATTCGCCCAGGCTGTGCCCGGCCACGTAGTCCGGCGCAACGTCGCTTTCTTCCAACACCCGAAGCGCCGCGACGGAAACCGTCAGGATGGCCGGCTGCGTGTTGGCCGTCAACTTCAGTTCCTCTTCCGTGCCTTCCAGGCAGAGCTTCGTCACGGAGAAATCCAGCGCCTCGTCGGCCTGCTCGAAGACGGCTCGCGCAGCGGGAAACTTCTCGTACAGATCCTTCCCCATGCCGGGGTACTGCGAGGCTTGTCCGGGAAACAGAAACGCCAGTTTGCCCATGTGTCTGGTTGATCCCTGCCGTACTTCTAGCAACCTTCGGTTTCCCGGGCCAGCCTACTGGCGAACGGGGGAGCAGGGGCAAAGCTATCGGGAGCGTTCAGCTTTCGAAACCGCGCCGACGGCAGCGAGTTCATGCTCGATCCTCTCCCCGAGCCTGGCCCGAGCCAATTCCGCGGCGACGCGAATCGCATTCTTGATGGCGTTGGCGTTCGACCGGCCGTGGCCGATCAACACGATGCCACGCACGCCGAGCAGCGGCGCCCCGCCGTATTCCGCGTAGTCAATCTGCTTCTTGAAATCCTGGAGCGCCTGCCGCGAAAACATGTAGCCCACCTGCGCGGCCAGAGTTTTCTTGAGCGACAGCTTGAGCAACATCATCAGGTGCTCGGCTACGCCTTCGCTGATTTTCAGGGCCACGTTGCCGATGAATCCGTCGCAAACCACGACTTCGATGTTGCCGCTGAAAACATCGCGCCCTTCGACGTTGCCCTTGAAATGGAGCCCGCTGTGCTTGAGCAGCTCGTACGCTTGGCGCGTCACTTCGTTGCCCTTGGTTTCCTCCTCCCCGATCGAAAGCAGCCCGACGCGCGGCCGGCGCACCCCGAAGATGGTTCGATAGAAGATCTCGCCCATCACCGCAAACTGCTCGAGGTGCTCCGGCTTGGAGTCCACGTTGGCGCCCACATCCAGCAGCACCGTGGGGGTCCCGCGCGCTGTGGGGAACACCGCAGCCAGCGCAGGACGGTCCACCGAAGGCAGCGTGCCAAGCACGAACCGCGAAGTGGCCATCACTGCACCGGTGTTGCCGGCGCTGACCATACCGTCGGCGCGACCCTTGCGAACCAACCGCGCGGCCACGTGCACGGAGCTGTCGCGCTTGCGGCGGAAAGCCCGTGTAGGCGAGTCCCCCATGGTGATGACTTCGCTGGCGTGCTCCACGCCGATAGGCAGTCCGCGGTGCCCCCCGTGCCTGGCCAGTTCCGCTTTCACCGCGCCCTGCTGGCCCACCAGGAGCACGCCGATGCCTAGCTCCCGCGCCGCCGCGATCGCTCCTTCCACTTCCGCGCGCGGCGCATGGTCTCCGCCCATGGCGTCAACGGCTATGGTGGCCATCCGGTCTCCGGTCGGAGGAGGGTGCGGGACGGTGCAACGTTAGGCTGTTCAGGCCGACGTGTCAATCACTTCACGCCCCTTGTAGTAGCCGCAGTGCGGACAAGCCTGATGGGGCAGCTTCATCTCGTGGCAGTTTGGACACTCTGACCGTGACGGTGCCGTCAGGTGGTCGTGGGCGCGGCGCTTGTTCTTGCGCGATTTGGAATGCCGCCGTTTGGGATTGGCCATGTGCTTTCACTCCGATGATGACGCTTCCGGTTCTTCTTTGGGCGGTCGCCGGGCCGTATAGGGGCGCCACTCGTCCCGGGTACCGAACAACCTATTCTAGCCAGGGTGACCCGCGGCAGCTATTGCTTTTTGTTCCAGTCTTGGCGAAGCCGGGCTAGCGGTGCAAGACGCGGATCTGCCGGATGCGCCTCGCAGTGGCATTCTTCGGTGTTCAGGTTGGCACCGCACTGCGGGCACAGGCCCCGGCAGTCGCTCCGACAGATTACCTTCATGGGGATGGACAGGTTCACCTGTTCGGCCAGCACGTCGGCCAGGAAGATGCCGTCGCCGCTGAAGAAGCCCAGTTCCGTGTCCTCGTCGCTCAGGTGGACTTCCTCTTCGTTGGCGACGGTGGCCACCGGGCGGTAGTAGAGGTCGAACTCGCGGGTCAGCTCCTCGGCCACCGTTTCCAGGCAGCGGGCGCAGGCCAGTTCCAGCCGGGTGTGCAACTGGCCGAAGACGTGGATTTGTCCGTCCATCAGCTCGGCCGTGGCGCGCACTTCCAGCGGCTCGGTCTGCCGGAATTCGTCGGAGTGGAAATCCATGGTGCCCGGCGGGTAGCTCTTGGCAATCCGCATCTTCCGCAGCGCCAGTTCTTTGATGTCCAGAAACATGTTGTGCGCGCTGCGGCGGGCCTTGCGGGGGCACTGGGCTAGGCCACCATCTGCGCTCCGACTCGATTATAGGGCGCACTCTGACCAAGTCAAGGAAGCCTGGGCTCCCACGGCGCCCATTCAGTTAGGGCGTTGGGGAGCCGAGGCCCACTCCGCCGCCGTTGTGCTAGTATGGAGTGTTTCCGCGGGACAAGGGAGGAGGGCTTTGGCGCATATCTCGCGTAAGGAACTCAAGAAGGACGACTTCCGCGACACCGTGGTGCACGGCGCCGAAGCTGTGCTCAGCCATTGGCGGGTCGTGTGGATCATCGGAACCGCTGTGCTGCTGGTGATTGCAGCCGTGCTCGGCTGGTGGTTCTATAGCGAGGACCAGACGGTCAAGGCTGCTGCGGCGTTTGAGGAGGCCATGAAGGTGTTCCACGCGCGCATCCGTGCCCTCGGCGAACCGCAGGATCCCGCCGAGATCACCTACGTCGAAGACAAGAACAAGTACGAGGACGCTGCGAAGAAATTCACCGGGCTGGCCCACCGGTATTGGCGCACCCGTCCCGGGCAGATGGCGCGTTACTACGCCGGACTGAGCTACGAGCGGCTGGGCCAGTACGAAGAGGCTGAGAAATGGCTCCGTGAAGCGCAAAAGGGCAGCGCCGAGCTGGCTTCGCAGGCACGCTTTCAGCTTGCCAAGGTCTACGAGAGAAGCGGCAAGGGCGCCGAAGCTGCAAACATCTACCAGGAGTTGATCCACAAGCCGACCTCGCTGGTGCCCAAGCTGCTGGCCATGCTGGCGCTGGCTGAGTACTACAGCAAGGCGAATCGCGAGGAAGCAGCGAAGCTCTACGAGCAGATCAAGACGGAATTTGCCAACACAGCCATCGCTGACGAAGCTGAGCAGAAGCTGGAAATGCTCCGCGCTGGGGCGTAGCTGCCCGGGCGGCAGGCGGGCCCTGGGGCGGCAAGAGGCGCACAATGCCCCTGGTCCCCTATGCCATGGATGTGAACTGCTCGCGCGGTCGGCGCTACCCTGAACCGCCGCATCCCTATCGCAACGACTATGCCCGCGACCGCGACCGCGTTATTCACTCGCGGGCTTTCCGCCGCCTGGAAGCAAAGACGCAAGTCTTCACCACGCGCTACTCCGATCATTTCCGCAACCGGCTGACGCACACGCTGGAAGTTGCGCAGATTGCCCGCACCGTTGCCGAAGCCCTCGGGCTGAACACAGACCTCGCCGAAGCGCTGGCACTCGTTCACGACATCGGTCACCCGCCCTTCGGGCACGCCGGCGAGCGCCGTCTCGACGAATTGATGCGCGCGCACGACGCGCAGACGGGCTTCGATCACAACTTGCACGCCCTGCGCATTGTCGAGAGCTTCGAGCAGCGCTATCCGGGGTTCCCCGGGTTGAACCTGACGTTTGAGGTCCGCGAAGGCATCGTCAAGCATTCGCGCGATTACGACCCAGGCCAGTACCCTTACCTCGCTGAGTATCTGCTCGACCTTCGCTCCCCGCTTGAAGCCCAGCTAATTGACCGCGTGGACGAGATTGCCTACAACGCTGCCGACCTGGACGACGGCCGCGAAGCGGGTCTGCTCAGCCTGGAGATGATCCTGGCCGAGCTGCCGCTCTTCGCTGAACTCTACCGCGAAGCTGACCGGCAGCATCCGCACGCGCGCGCGAAACTGAAGTTCAACGAGGCGCTCCGGCGCTTGATTGACCTGCTGGCGACCGGCTTGATTGAAAACACCCGCAGCAGAGTCCAAACGAGTGGCGTGGCCAGCGTGGAGGACGTGCGCAGATACCCGGAGCGACTGGCAGAGTTCAGCCCAGGGATGGCCCGCGAAAATGCTGCGTTGAAGCGATTCCTTCTTGCCCGGCTGTATAACCACCCGACGATCAACGAAGAGCGCGAGCGCTCGGTCGAGGCGCTCGAGCAGCTCTTTCGTTTCTATCTGGAGCACCCGGGACGCATGCCGGCCTATTACGCCCAGCAGGCCCAGTCGCAGCCGTCCGCACGCGGACGCATCGTCTGCGACTACATCGCCGGAATGACCGACAAGTTTCTCCTACGCCGGCACACCGACCTGCTGGTGGCACGCCCGGCCGCAGGGAGTTCTTGAAGCAAGCAAGCAGACCAGACGGCCTGGCTGTTTATACCGCCTCGGATTGCGACGTGAAGTGGAACTGCTTTACTTTGAGGGCGGGCAGCAGGCTTGCGCCGCCGCCCTGACCTTCGCTCGAGCCGACGCGTTCGGGCGCGCCGATGAATTCCACGTTGCCTGGCGCGAGCATCTCCAGCAGGCTCTGGTTGAAGCGGAAGTTGCGCACGGGAAATTGGATTTTGCCTTTCTCGATGTACCAAAGGCCGTCGCGCGTCAGGCCGGTGATGAGCAGGGTGCGCGGGTCCACCGGACGGATGTACCAGAAGCGGCTCACCAGCAGTCCGCGGTCAGTGCTGGCGATCATTTCGTTGAGAGAGGCGGGTGGCTCCGAGCTTTCCATGATGGCGTTGACTGGGCCTGGCGTGGGCTCTTTGCCCTTCTGCTGGGCCCAGAAGCGCGAATAGACCAGCGTTTCGAGCACGCCGTTTCTCACCAGGTGAAACTTCCGGGCTGGCAGGCCGCCTTGCGCCACGGGCGAGCCGGGTAGTTCCGGGTGCCACGGGTCGGTGCGGATGTTGATGCGCTCGTCGAAGGTGCGCTCGCCGACCTTGGTCTTGCCCCCCACAGAGGAGAAGGCGCTGCGGCCTTCATCGGCGCTGCGCGCATCGAAGGCAAACTGGAAGAAACCGAGCAGGTCTGCGACGGCCTGCGGCTCGAGCACGACGGCGTAGGCGCCGGGGTCGAGCGGACGGGGATTGCGCGAGCGCAAGGCCTTCTGGATGGACTCGTGTGCGATGCGTGCGGTGTCGAGCTTGGCCACATCGAAATGGTTCCTTAGGAAATAGCCCGACCCGGTGCCGTCGGGCGTGCGCGCGGTGACCGACAGGCTGATCAGGCTCGCGCGCTGGTAGTTGAAGTTGCCGTTTTTCGTGGCACTGGCCCCGGCCACTCCCCGTGCCTGGTGGAACCCTGCACCGATGACCCCGTTCGTTTCGCACGCCGCGATGACGTCATGGACGGCTTTGGCGCGCGTGGCCAGGGAGATGTTCGAGGTGGCTTCCACGTAGCCGGGCACCGGTTGGTATTGCTGCGGGCCGAGTGTGGGCAGGTACTCTCTGTCTTCCGGAGAGATGCGGGCGAGCTGCTCCGCTTCGGTGACGAGCGCCTTCAGGGCAGCGTCGTCCACGTCGGTGCCGGAGACGGAGGCGCGACGCTTGTTGATCCACACGGTTACGCTGACGCTGGTAGTCTCGCGGCGGCCGCTGGTGGTGTATTGATTGGCGGCGAAGCGCAAATGAGAGTAGTCCTCGCTCGAGATGCCTACCTGGGCGTCATCGGCGGTAACATAACCGAGCAGTTTGTCGCAGATCGCTTTGGATTCCTGTTCGCTGAGCAGCATGGGATCTCCTCCGCTTAGCGGCGCGCCGTGTTGAGCACGGTGATCTGCCGGAACCGCGCCGCTGGACAGCCGTGGCTGACGGCGTTTGACTGGCTGGGCTCGCCCTTGCCGTCGAAGAAGCTGCCGCCGAGCAAGTAGGTATCCGGCCCGCCAATCCCGTCGCAGGCGCCCCAGAAGTCGGGCGTGCGCGACTGGTAGGCGACGTCGCGCAGCATCGCTCCACGTTTGCCGTTCTTGATCTCCCAAAACACTTGGCCGCCGAACTGGAAGTTGTAGCGCTGCTGGTCAATGGAGAAGCTGCCGTCGCCGAAAACCAGGATGCCCTCTTGGACGTCCGCGATCAGAGCATCGAGCGAGACGGCTTCCTTGGCCGGCTCTAGGGAAACGTTCGGCATGCGCGGGAACGGCACGGAGCCCCACCCGTCGGCGTGACAGCAACCGTAGGATTGGGTCCGGCCGATCAGCGGGGCCAGCTCTCGCGTGGTCTGCCAGTCCACGAAGACGCCCTCGCGCACCAAGTACCAGCGCTGCGCGGGCACGCCATCGTCGTCGTAGCCAACGGTGGCAAGGCCCCCGGGCTGGGTGCGGTCGGCGAAGAAGTTTACGATGCGCGACCCGAACCGGAACTTGCCGGTTTTCTCCGGCGTGAGAAAACTTGTCCCGGCGTAATTCGCTTCCCAGCCGAGCGCGCGGTCGAGCTCAGTGGAGTGCCCGACGCTTTCGTGGATGGTAAGCCAGAGGTGCGTGGGGTGCAGGACCAGGTCGTACTTGCCCGGCGTGACGGGCTTGGCCTTGAGCTTTTCCGCCGCCTCTTGCCCGGCCTGCTCGGCCTCAGCGGCCCAGTTGTGCCGGGTCAGGTATTCGTAGCCCAGGCCCTGCGGTCCGCCCAGTGAGCTGCGCTGCTGGAAATCGCCGCGGGTGCGGTCCACCGCGGTGACGGTGAAGCTGGGAAAGGTGCGCACGATGTACTGCTCGATGCGCGAACCGGCCGTGGAAGCGAAGAACTTCTGCTCGCTGACGAACACCACGGAGGAGTTGACGAAGCTCACGCCCGGCACCTTGAGCGCGGTTTCGTTCACCTCCATCAGGAAGCGCACTTTTTCGCCCAGTGGGACGTCGAAGGGATCGTGCTCAAACGCGCTGCGCCAGTTAGCGGTGACCTTTTCGACCGGGGCCAGCCGGATGGGCTTGCGCTGATACGCGGAATTGGCCTTGGCAATCTCCACGGCTTGAGCGGTGATGCGGCGCACTTCCGCTTCGGTCGTCTGGCGGCTCGCCGCAAAGCCCCATGTTCCTTTCACCATCACGCGCACGCCAAACCCGAAGCTTTGATTGCGCGCCACTGCTTGCACTTGGCGCTCGCGCGTGGCGATGGATTCGAAGCGGTAGCGGTTCAGCCGAATGTCGGCGTAGCTGGCCCCGAGTCGCCGGGCCGTGGCCAACGCCACGTCGGCCAGTTTGGCCTTGTCCACGGCTGCGGCCTGGGCGGCCTCGGCCTCGAACACCCATGACGGCAGCACCGCCGCGCCTAGGGCCACACCGGAAAGCTTCAGGAAGTCGCGCCGCGCGGCTGAATCCAAACCCTCCCCGGACGTGGTGGCTGACCTACCCCGGCGCGGCGCTCCCGGCCGGGCAAGCAGACTCTTTCGCGATGCCATGTGACCTCACCCCTCCCCATGTGGGGAACCGATTCTATGCTTCAGCTACGCAAGTACTGAACGCCAGGTTTCGTGATTCGTTGGCCATCTGAAGCTGGCACGGCCCTACTTGTGCTTCATCACGTAGACGCCATCCCAGCCGGGCGGGGGTTCTTCGGCGAGGTACTCCTCGCAACGGCTGGCGAAAACGCGGGCCGGGCCGTCGGTGGGCCAGCGGGCCAGCAGTTGTTCGAAGCAGGCCTTGGCCTCGCGCCACCGGCGCTGGCGGTAGAGCGCGCGGCCCTCACTGAACAGGGCGAGCATCGCCTTGAGCTGGCCGGTGGCGGCAGGAACCCCGGCCGCTGCGCTGCCCGAAGCTGCCTGTGTCGGCGAGCCACCGTCGCCCGCCGGAGGCGGGAGCAGCTCGTAGATGGTAACCGGCTTGAGTTTGCCTTTTACGCGGATCAAGTCGAGCTCCCGCACGTAGTAGTCGCCGTTGGAGATGGCCGCGTAGGTCGTTTCGGTGAGCAGGATGTGCGTGCTGTATTCCTTGTTCAGGCCTTCCAGGCGTGAAGCGAGGTTCACCGCGTCGCCCATGGCCGTGTAGCCGTAGCGCAGCTCAGAACCCATGTTGCCCACCGAAGCGACTCCGGTGTTGATGCCCAGGCCGATGTCAATCGGCGGCAGGCCCTGCGCACTCCACTGCTTCTGCAGTTCCCCGAGGCGGGCCATCATTTCCAGCGCCGCGCGGCAAGCGCGCCCGGCATGCTCCGGCTCTTGGTAGGGAGCGCCCCAGAAGGCCATGATGGCGTCGCCGATATACTTGTCCAGCGTGCCGTGGTGCCGGAAAATGACCTGAGTCATCTCCGTCAGATAGCCGTTCAGCAGCACGGCCAGTTCTTGGGCATCGAGAGCTTCAGAAATCGTCGTGAAGCCGCGGATGTCGCTGAACATCACGGTGATTTCCGTCTTGCGTGGCTGCACCAGTTCGGGGCTTTCCAGGAGCTGGCGGATCACCTCCGGGCTGAGGTACTGTTGAAATGCGCCGCGGACCCTGCGCTTTTCGCGCTCTTCGATCAGCACACGGTAGAGCGAAACGAGCAGGGTGTTGGCCACCAGGGTCCCCGCCGGGGTCACGAAGTTCAGCCACCAGCCCGCGCGGAAGGCGAAATACACGAGCACGGTGAACGGTACCAGCAGCACCAGAGGCAGCACCATCCACCGCGGCGAAGCCAGAGCCAGCCATACCCCCACCGGTAGGCCGAACAGCGCGACCATGGCCAGGTCCCACAGCACCTGCCGGGCCCCGCGCACTAGGAAGCGGTTGTTCAGGATGTTGTCGATCGCGTTGGCGTGGACTTCCACGCCGGGGTAATCGAGTCCACCGTAAGGGGTGATGCGCAGGTCGCCGATGCCCGTGGCCGAAGCACCCACCAGCACCAGCTTGCCCTTGAAGGTGCCCGGTCGGAATTGGCGAGTGACGACGTCGCCGATGGAAACGTACGGGTAGGTTGCGGCACGACCCTGATAGTTCACCATGACGCGGCCCAGCTCATCTGGCCGGACGCGGATTCCGGGACCAAACTCGACGGCTTCGATGCCCGCTTCGCCGAAGCTGAGCACGACCTGCTCGTTCTCCAGCCCCAGAAAGAGCCGCACGGCCTGCACTTCGAGCGAGGCGTACAGATCCCAATCAGCGAAATCCCGTGCGCGCCCATAGGGGAGCACTAGGGGGACGCGGCGGACCACGCCATCGGCATCGGGGAAGACGTTGAAGAAGCCGGTCGCGGCGGTTTCAAACGGCAGCGCTTCGGTGAGCATCTCCAAGTTGGCTTGTGCGCCGCGCGGCAGCAGGCTGAGGTCGGCGAACTGCTGGATCAGGTTGCGGTAGCTTTCCACGCCGCGCGCCGTCTCTGTGGCGCGGACTTGCGGGTAGGGAAAGTAGGCCACCAGGTTGGCATAGCGGTCGAGTGTGGCGTCGTCGAGCCCACGCAGGTCGGCATCCGTGTACAGGAAGAAGTTGCCCAGGACGACGCGGCCGAAGCGCTGGATGGCCTGTGCGAACTTCCGGTCGTGGTCGTATTCGGCTTCCAGGCGCGCGATTTCAGCCCTCAGCCGCGGATCAAGCGCCAGCCCCTTCCGCTGCTGGTTTTCCAGGCGGGCTCCCAACTCGCGCAGCAGGCCCGCCGTTTCGTCTGGCTTGCTGAAGGTGATGTCGAAGGCGACCACGCGGGCGCCGTCTTCCCGCAGCGCATCGAGCATCGCGGCGAAGTGCGAACGCGGAAATGGCCAGCGGCCCAGGATTTCCTGGGAGCGCTGGTCGATGTCCACGATGGCGATGCGGGGATCGGGACTGGCGCGGCCGCGCCACCGGAAGCGCAAATCCAGCGTCTCCAATTCCAGCCGCTGGATGAAATCGGAGGTAGCCGTGGCTCGTTCGCCGACGAACGTCGTGGCGTAGACCACCAGAGCCAGCGTCGCTACCGCCAGGCTGATGGCAAACGAGCCTTTGCGTTTCCACCACGCACGCAACAGGTTCAGCAAGCCGCGGATCAGCCGAGCCGCCATGCGGGGAGTGCACCTCATTGTAAGAGAAGGGAGCCGGGAAAAACAGGAGGCCGGGCGCTTACTCGGCACCCGGTTGCACTGCTTCGGGGACGTCGAGCAGAGCCGCTTGCGTTGCCTCAACAGCCCAGCAGAGCGCGTCCCGCACGGGAGCAAAGGAGAAGCGGTGGAACGGCGTGGGGCCGAAGCGGCGCAGTGCTTCCATGTGGTCTGGGGTCGCGTAGCCCTTGTTGTGCCCCAGGCCGTACTCCGGGAAGGCCCTGTCGAACTCCTGCATCAGCCGATCGCGTTCCACTTTCGCCAGGATGGACGCTGCGGCGATGGAAACCGACCGGGCATCGCCACGGATCAGAGACTTCTGCTCGATGGGCAGGTCCAGTCGCACGGCGTCAATCAGCAGATAGTCCGGCGCCACTGGCAGGCGTGCAACAGCTTCCACCATGGCCTGTCGGCTGGCTTGGTAGATGTTCCAGGCGTCTATGCGGCTGGCGTCCACGGTGGCTACCGACCAGCCCAGGGCGTGCTCGCAGATGCGGTGGGCAAGGATGCTGCGGCGGTCCGGAGCAAGCCTTTTCGAGTCGTCCAGGCCTGCGATGCGCCGCTTCGGATTCAAGATCACCGCTGCGGCGACCACCGGCCCGAACAGGGCGCCGCGGCCGACTTCGTCCAGCCCGGCTATGCGCTGCCAGCCGCGCTGCCGCGCCTCGCGCTCGTAGCGCGAAGAACAAAGCCGTCGGTGGACTCCCCCAGACTCTCCCATTGCCGCGGCATTGTACCGCAGGAGGGTTCATCCGGTTTCCGGCTGGCGTGGCCTTCCGGCGGGTGGCCTATTCGTTCACTTCGGTTTCGGGGGTGGCAGCCGACACTGCCGGGGGCGTGTGTTCGCTGCGCTTGATGCGGGCAGCCTTGCCCTTGAGCTGGCGCAGGTAGTACAGCTTGGCGCGGCGCACCCTGCCCCGGCGGACAACTTCGATGCTGCTGATGGTGGGCGAGTGGACGGGAAAAATGCGCTCGACGCCCACCCCATAGCTGACTCGACGCACGGTGAAGGTGGCCGAACTCAACCGGCCGCGCCGGCTGATGACCACGCCTTCAAACGCCTGGATGCGCTCCTTCTCCCCTTCTGCTTCTTTCAGCCGGACGTGCACGCGGACCGTGTCGCCGGGGCGGAAGTCCGGGACATCTTGGCGCAACTGCGCCGCCTGCACTTTGTCCACCACGGTATTCATAGCTGATGATCCTCTGGCGAGACCCGCCTGCCTCGCTCCGGGCCAAGGCACTCCGGCAGGGCCAACGCTGGCAGACTAAACAGCTATTATAGCCGACCAGGGCCTGCGCTTCTAGAGGGGGATGTTTCCATGCTTCTTTTTCGGGTTCGAGTCGCGCTTGTTTTCTAGGGCGCGGAGGGCCGTAATGATCTTCAGGCGGGTCTGCGCCGGCTCAATCACCGCATCGATGAAGCCGCGTTCCGCGGCCACGTAGGGGTTGGCGAAGCGCTCGCGGAACTCCGCAATTTTCTCCTGCCGGAGGCGTTCCCGATCGGCTTCCGGCGCGCGCTCGAGTTCACGCTTGTAGACGATGTTTACCGCGCCTTCGGGACCCATCACCGCGATTTCCGCCGTGGGCCAGGCGAAGTTGGCGTCCGTGCGGATGTGCTTGGAGGCCATGACGCAATAGGCCCCGCCGTAAGCCTTGCGCGTAATCACGGTGATCTTCGGCACCGTCGCTTCCGCATAGGCGTACAGCAGCTTGGCGCCGTGCTTGATGATCCCGCCGAATTCCTGCTGGGTGCCCGGAAGGAAGCCGGGGACATCCTCGAAAGTAACCAGCGGGATATGGAAGGCGTCGCAGAAGCGCACGAACCGCGCGCCTTTCACGGAGGCGTTGATATCCAGGCAACCGGCCAGCACCGCGGGCTGGTTGGCCACAATGCCCACGGGACGGCCATCGAGCCGCGCGAAGCCAATCACGATGTTCTTCGCGAAGTGTTCTTGCACCTCGAAGAAATAGTTGTCGTCCACGACGGCGTGGATGACGTCCTTGATGTCGTAGGGGACCATCGGGTCTTCGGGAACGATGCCGTCGAGCGCCGCATCGGCGCGCTCTGGGGGGTCTGTGCACGGCCGACGAGGCGGGTCTTCCCAATTGTTTGAGGGAACGAAGCTCAGGAGCTCGCGAATCATGGCTAGGCATTCCGCGTCGTCGCGGGCCACGAAATGGGCCACGCCGCTTGTGGCGTTGTGGGTCATGGCCCCGCCCAGCTCGTGCTTGGTGACATCTTCGTGCGTCACAGTCTTGATGACGTCGGGGCCGGTGACAAACATGTAGGAGGTATCCCGGGTCATGAAGGTGAAATCGGTGATGGCCGGGGAATAAACAGCCCCGCCCGCGCAGGGTCCCATGATGGCGCTGATCTGCGGGATGACCCCGCTGGCCAGGGTGTTGCGCAGAAAGATTTCCGCGTAACCCGCTAGGGAAAGCACGCCCTCCTGGATGCGCGCCCCGCCGGAGTCGTTCAGTCCGATTACGGGGGCCCCGACGCGCATGGCCAGATCCATGATCTTGGTGATCTTGCTGGCGTTGGCGATGGAAAGCGAACCGCCGAACACGGTGAAATCCTGCGCGAAGACGTACACCAGCCGGCCGTCAATCCGCCCGAAGCCGGTGATGAAGCCGTCGCCCAGGGGCCGCTGCTCTTCCATGCCGAAGTCCGTGCAGTGGTGGACGACGAACTTATCCAGTTCCTCGAAGGTGCCCGCGTCGAGTAGCAGTTCGATGCGCTCGCGAGCCAGCAGCTTGCCTTCCTTGTGCTGGCGCTCGCGCCGCTCACGGCCTCCGCCTTCTTCGGCCTGCGCGTTGCGCCGGCGCAACCCCTCCATCCGGTCGCGCAGCTTCTGGTTGATGGTCATGGATAGAGGATACAAGAGGGACAGGAAGAAAAGGAAGCAAGCGGAGAAGCAATCCAGCGGCTTTTACTTCGCTGTGCCCGGGTTTCCCTGCTTGGACAGCCGAAGGGCCACCTGCACAGAGACGTACACGCTGGCCACCAGCAGGAGCACGCCCAGGAGCAACACTCCGGCCATTGCTGTGGCGCGCAGCAAAGGGTGGCTGACCTGCTGCACATACAATGTGGCGCGCAGCGCCAGCAGGGCAGCGGTGAGCGTTACGGCCACGCCCACCAGCGCGGCCACGATTGCGCCGGGCAGACTGTGCATGGGCAGGGCAAGGATAAGCAAGGATTGGATACTCGTAAAGGGAGTTAGGGGCCGTCAACCAGCGTGCTAAACTGGGGCCTCCTTTTTCAGGCGGACCTGACCGTGCGCATTCTGTTCATCGGCGATATTGTCGGACAGCCCGGCCGGCACATTGTGCGCGACCGGCTGGCGGATACCATCGCGCACCAGCGAATTGATCTGGTCATCGCCAATTGCGAAAACGCCGCTTCCGGCTTCGGCATCACGCCCCGGCTGGTGGAGGAACTGCTTGCCGCCGGCTGCGAAGTGCTCTCCGGCGGCAACCACACCTGGGATCGTCGGGAAATCTTGGACTACTTTCCGCGCGAGCCGAGGCTGCTCCGCCCGGCAAACTATCCGCCCGGGGCCCCGGGACAAGGGGTGTACATTGGCAGGACACACAACGGCATCTCCTATGCTGTCTTGAACCTCCAGGGCCGGGTCTTTCTGCCGGCCATCGACTGCCCGTTTCGCACCGCGGATGAGCAGTTGGCACGCATCCCGCCGGAGGTGCGCGTGGTGGTTGTGGACATGCATGCCGAGACCACCAGCGAGAAGTTGGCCATGGGGTGGTATCTCGACGGGCGCGTCACCGCGGTGGTCGGCACGCACACCCATGTGCCCACCGCCGACGAGCGCATCCTTCCGCGTGGAACCGCCTACATCACCGATGTGGGCATGACCGGCCCGCACGACTCGGTGATCGGCATGGATAGGGAAGGCATCCTGGGTCGGTTCCTGGACGCCTTGCCGCGGAGATTCGAAGTCGCCGAGGGCAACGTCCAGATGAACACCGTGCTGATTGAAGTGGACGAGAATGCCACAGGCCCCGCGGGTCGTGCGCCTGCCACCGCTATCTCCCGCCAGCGCATTGATTAGCTCTCCCCGCAGCTGCGCCGACGCGGCAAGCTGGCAGGTCCTGTCCTACTGCAACGGGATCAAGCCTTCGGTTTCAGGGATGGCCGGGCGGAACGGATGCCTGGGAATGGGCACCTCCGCCGGGACGCGGTATTTTGGCTGCGCGCCGTTGGAGAAGTCCAGGTAAAGTTTGCCCCGCATCATCCACTCCGGGAAGTGCCCAAACCGCATCAAGGGATACTTCATGGCCGGGCCGAACAGCTTGCGCCCCAGAAAGTAGTAGTAAAGGGGGATGCCCATGCTGAACAGCAACTGCATCTTGGGCGAGCCGCGCCAGAAGTCCAGGTTATAGCGCCAGCAGGTGAAAAAGAACTCCCACTGCAGATCGCTCATCTCCACCAGCTTGGCGCCTTCCTTGTTTTCCAGCCGTGTATCTTCGAGCGGGACAAACAGCGTGGGCACCACGCACCATTTTGCGTCGCGCAGAGCAAAAAGGAGATCGAGCGAGGCCTTCGTGTCTTCCCGGGTTTCCCCCGGCAGGCCGATGATCCAGGTGCAGAACGGGAACCAGTTGTGCCGATTGAGCAGCTCCATTCCCTTCAGGATTACGTCGGGCCACTGCTCGGGGCGGAACGGGTAGCCCTTGCCCTTCATGTACTGCTTGAACAGGCGCACCGAGGCAGTTTCGATGCCAATGAACAGGCACTGATACCGCTTGTGCGGGTGCGTGGAGGCGCGGTGGGTATGCACGCTCCTGTCCACGGCCACTTGCAGAGCGGGAAGGATGGTCGGATCGAGGACCACGGGCGCCATGGTCCCGTGAGTCAGGCTGAGGTACTCGACGCCGGGGGTAGCCACCAGGGAGTCGAACAGGCGCACCAGGGCCGGCACATTCACCTGGAATTTGGGTCCCATTTCGTACAGGAACAGGTCTTCGGTGACCAGCAGGATCGTGTCGGCGCCCTCGGCTGCGTGCACCCGCGCATTGGCCAGAATTTGCTCGAGCGGGATGCTTTTGCCGGCGCGCAAGGCCACCGAGCAAAACTGGCAGCCGCGGCCGCAGCCGCGCGTGATCTCCACCGCCCCATAAGTGGCTCGGTGCCGCAGGGCGGGAATCCTTTCGAGTGCCGGACTCTTGCATTCCACCTTGCGCGGAAGCGGCTCGCCGCGCACGGCCTGCTTGAACAGGTCCACCACCGCATCCTCGGCTTCGCCATCCACGATGGTGTCCACCAGCCATTCGTCCTGCAGGCCCTTCTTTTCGATCTGCCAGGAGCCCGGACCGCCGACGATGATCTTCAGGTGGGACTTGTGCTCGCGCAGGACGGGATGCAGGATAAGCCGGCGAAACTCGGCGGCGTTAATGGGCTCGACGTCGCGCCCGTAAAGGTAAGCATAGACGTCGGTAGCGAAGGTGATCCCCAGCGGGTTGTGCGCGTGGATGCCCACCACGCGCGTTCGCGGGCCCACGAACTGGTGGAGCTGGTCCGGATAGCAAACGGCGATCTCTTCGGCGGGAAAGTTCTCGAGCAGCAACGATTCCACGATGCGCAGCCCCTGGGGCACGTACTTGGCTTGGCCGTCCGGGAAGGTCTCGACCCGCGTGGACCAATCCGTCTTGAAGTAGTGCGCGTAACGCGCGGGAAGCGTGGCTAGCAACATCTGCCGCCAAGTGCTGCGGAGGTATTCGGAAGATTCGGAAGTGCTTGCGGCGAGGACAATGGTTCTACCCTGCTGGTTGTTGCTGTTCATTCCTGTGCTCCCGCTGGTGATGGCCCCAAGAACACATCGAGGCCCTGTTTGGCTGCGTGGCCCGAATGCACCCCCTGAGCGGGGCGCAATTATAAGCAGGGCGAGGATTTACGGGCAAGACGGCCCCAGTAAATGTGCAGAATCTCGCACTGAGCGGTGTCCAGCGCGCCCCTTTGGTTCCCGTTTACGTTCACGCCACCCGCACAGGGGCGCTGCTTGACGTCAGCCGGGGAGGAGAACAGGCTTCCAAAAAGAAAAGCTTTGCTCTGCGACGGCCATGGGTCAACAGTTTTCCTATGAAACTGGTGCTCCTTCCGATCCTGCGGAGCCCAGGGCTACCCGTGCGGAGTTGCACCTTCGCGCTAAGAGCGTCATCTACGGCTTGTTCTGCGTGATTGCGCTTCTTGCGGCTGCTTACCTGGTCACGCAGTACCTCCGCGTGCGCTGGGGATACGAATACCAGTGGGGCCTGATGCCAGCTTTCGACCTGAACGGAGAGGGCAATCTTCCCGTCTGGTATCAGTCGCTCATCATGCTGCTTAGCGCGGGACTGCTGGCGGCCATCGGACGCGCTCAGCAGCAGGCCAGTGAACCGTTCGCCCGTCACTGGATCGTACTCGCGCTGATCTTCCTCTGTCTTTCCCTGGACGAGACCGCGCAGATTCACGAAATAGCCGACGTCATCCTGCGGGTAAACTTCGGCACCCTTCATCCCTACCTGTACTTCGGCTGGGTGTTGCTGGCCGTTCCCGCAGCGGTACTCTTGTTCCTGTGGAGCGCGCGGTTCCTGCGCTATCTGCCGCGCCGGACAGCGGTGCTTTTCGTGCTGGCCGGGGCCCTGTACGTGGTGGGCGCTGCGGGCCTGGAAATGGTCGAGGGCCGCCACGTCACGCTTTACGGCTATCGTGAAAAGTGGGGCTTCGCCGTGTGGGTGGCCATCGAAGAA
>Ga0209172_10001244_pt1 | contig 56410 bp, 55 predicted proteins | sample LarsenN4metaG_FD_184113 | JGI IMG/M metagenome (GOLD analysis project Ga0209172, IMG submission 184113) | Hot spring sediment bacterial and archeal communities from British Columbia, Canada, to study Microbial Dark Matter (Phase II) - Larsen... ...
GCTTGAGCTCGCGGTTCTCGCGTTCGAGCTGCCTGAGCCGCTCGCGCTCGTCGGTGGTCAGACCGTCCCGCCTGCCCTCGTCGCGCTCAGCCTGCTTGACCCAGTTCGAAAGCGTCTGCGCCGTGCACCCGATCTTGGCGGCGATCGAGGTGATGGCAGCCCACCGCGAGGGATGCTCAGCACGGTGCTCACGTACCATCCGGACAGCGCGCTCGCGCACTTCCGGCGAGAAGGCGGGGGCGCCTCTGGCGGTCCCGCCAGGCTTTGCGGTTCTTGATTCGCTTGTCATGGCTCCACTCTCTCAAGAGTTGGAGCCTCCGGCAAACCCGGGGCGGTTCAAAAGTGCAAGTATGGCTCAATTTTCATCGCGATTTCCTTCTCTTGTGGGAGGAAAAAAGCATCCCGACATAGCGTTTAAGATGTTCGATCGCATCGAGCGCCATGCGCGGATCGTTCATCGCCTTGGCGAGGACGAAGCCGCCCTGCAGCACCGTCTGGATGTAAAACGCGAGGCTCTCCGCGCTCCAGTCGCCGCGCGGCGCAAATTCTTCCTTTGCCGCCGCGATGGTCGGCGTGAGCGTTTGCGCATGCGCCGCAATGCCGGCGCCGCAGGTGGCTTGCAGGGTCGGGTGGCTGGCGAAGGTCTCTTGCGCCAGGGTGCCGAGCAGACAGGTGAACTCGGGCAACGCGCCGCGCACCAGCGCCGCACGGAAGTTAAGATAGGCGAGCAGCCGGGCGCGCGGGTCGTCGATCTTCCAGTAGGGCGCGCCCGCGAAGAGCTCACCCGTCGTTTCGTTCCAATGGGCAATCGCCGCGAGCGCCGCCTCTTCCTTGCTATCGAAGTGATGGAAGAAGCTGCCCTTGGTGACGCCCGCCGCCGCGCACAGGTCATCGACCGTCGTGGCGGTGTAGCCCTTGGTGCGGAACACGGTGAGCGCGGCGTCGAGAACGCGCCGGCGCGATTCTTTGCCCCGCGGCGTTGCCGCCGATCCTTGCTCTGCTGTTGTCCTTTGCGCCGCCATGTTCATGACCATACCATGTGGTCGGTATGCGTAACTAAACCAACTAATCGGTATTATCAAGAGCAAAGTGATCGCGTTGACGCGTAATGGCTCTCCGTTGTTTGCCCGCGTGCCTGCTATTTCTCTGCTGCGATAAATCGACGTCGGGGTTCGGCGCGATCACCCCGGCCGCGTACCGCGCCCGGACATGCCGCGGCGCTTCCGGCACGGGTCGCGCCGTCAGCGCTCGGCCACCGGTCTGAGGCCCTTGCGCTCGCGCATCAGGTTGACGAAGCGCGTGAACAGGTAGTGGCTGTCTTCGGGACCGGGCGACGCCTCGGGGTGGTACTGCACCGAAAACACCGGCTTGCCCGCGAGACGGATGCCGCAATTGGTGCCGTCGAAGAGGGACACGTGCGTCTCCTCGACGCCCGCCGGAAGCGTGTCGCGATCGACCGTGAAGCCGTGGTTCATCGACGTGATCTCGACCTTGCCCGTGGTGAAGTCCTTGACCGGATGGTTGGCGCCGTGGTGGCCCTGCTTCATCTTCACCGTGCGGGCGCCGAGTGCGAGCGCCAGCATCTGGTGGCCGAGGCAGATGCCGAACAGCGGCAGCCCGGAAGCGACAAGCTTCTTGATCTCCGGCACGGCGTACCGGCCGGTCGCAGCCGGATCGCCGGGACCGTTCGACAGGAAAACCCCATCGGGCTTCCGCGCCAAGACGTCCTCGCCGGTCGCGCTTGCCGGCAGCACGGTGATGCGACAGCCGGCCGAGGCGAGGCACCGCAGGATGTTGCGCTTGAGGCCATAGTCCAGGGCGACGACATGGAACTCAGGCCGCTCCTGCGCCCTGTAGCCCTTGCCCCAAACCCAGCGCATCTCGTCCCAGGTGTAGGACTGCGCGCTCGTCACCTCGGGCACGAGATCCATCCCGTCGAGTCCGGGCCAGGCCTTGGCCTGCGCCTTGAGCGCCGCGATGTCGAAGCGGCCGTCGGGCGCGTGCGCGATCACGGCGTTCGGCATTCCCTTTTCTCGAATCATGGCCGTCAAGGCGCGTGTGTCGATGCCGGCGATGGCGATGATGCCGCGCGACTGCAGCCAGTGATCGAAGTGCTCGGCCGCCCGATAGTTCGACGGGCCGGTGATGTCGGCGCGCAGAACACAGCCGCGCACGCCCGACCGCGACGCCAGGTTCGACGTCTCGATGTCCTCGGCATTGGCGCCGACGTTGCCGATGTGTGGAAAGGTGAATGTGATGATCTGCCCGGCGTAGGAAGGGTCCGTCAGGATCTCCTGATAGCCGGTTATGGCGGTGTTAAAGCACACCTCGCCGACGGCCGTGCCGGTCGCGCCAAGGCCGTAACCCGAGATCACCGTGCCGTCGGCGAGCACGAGCCGCGCCGTCTCGGTCGCCTCGGCCCATGCCTCGGATGCCTGAGCCTTGCCTGCCATATGTTCGATCTCCGACGTCGCCTGGGCCTGCCCGCACTCCGGCGGCTGCCTAGGCGAAGGCGCCGTGCCTGTCAAACCCCGAGGCGCGCCGGCTCCGATCGGTTGTGCGCCGGCCCGCGAGGCCGTACATCACAGGAAAGGTCGAGATCAAGGAGACCGCCATGCTCCGCCAGCGCCTTTCCGACGACATGAAAACCGCGCTCAAGGCCGGCGACAAAGAGCGGCTCGGCGTCATCCGGCTGATGATCGCGGCGGTGAAGACGGCCGACATGGAGCCTGGCGCAAAGGGCGAGATCGACGACGCCGGCATCATCGCCGTGCTGACCCGCATGGTGAAGCAACGGCGGGATTCGATCAGCCAGTACACGGCCGCCGGCCGGAAAGAGCTCGCCGACAAGGAGGCGGCGGAAATCGCCATCATCGAATCCTACCTTCCGACCATGATGTCCGAGGCCGAGGCGCGGGAGGCGGTGGCAGGGCTCATCAAGGAGACCGGCGCCAGCGGACCGAAGGACATCGGCAAGGTGATGGGCGCGCTCAAGGCGAAATTCGCCGGCCGCATGGACATGGGCCGGGCAAGCGCGATTGTGAAAGAATTGCTGAAGTAGCGGCCCGCGGCGGCGCGAGTATTCTTCGCAGTTGCAGCATCGCGCATCAGTTTTTTGTGATCGAGACAGGCGGGCCGACGCCCGAGAATAAGGCGTACTATGCGCTGGTCTCGTCGCTCATCCTGCGTTCATGGACGGCACGTTATTGGAACCATTCAGCTGATCCGTTGTTTGAGGGGGTTTCGGCCATGAAGCCTGGAGTGTCCCGCGGATTGTCCATTGCCGAGTTCCTGTCTGAGGTCGCCGCGTTTGGTTGGGCTCGCCGCGTCTGGCGCGTGGACATGCATCACACGCTCGATCCCGATCATGCCCGCTGGCGCGAGATCGGCAGCCGTGCCGTGGTCGACGCGATGCGCCGCAGTCATATCCGCGATCGCGGCTGCGAGGACATCGCGCAGCACGTCTCGATCATGCCCGACGGGGAGATCTGGACAGGGCGCGATTGGAACCGGACCCCGGCGAGCGTCGGCATCGCCATGAGCCGCGGCGTGTTCATGCTCGAGGTCGTGGGGAATTTCGACAAGGGGCGCGACCGGCTGGAAGGCGCGCAGCTCGAGGCGACGATCGCCGTGATCCGCGGCGTCCAGGCGCGCTTCCGGCTGCCGGCGGAGGCGCTGCTGTTCCATCGCGACGTACCGCAGACCGACAAGACGTGCCCGGGCTCGGGCGTGGAGAAGGCCGAGATCGTAAGGTTGCTGCGGCGGTCGCCGGTGTGCGTGGCCCCGTTCGGGGCCTGCCTGGCGCGGCTGCCGCTCGAGGCCGAGGCGAGGGCGACCGGCGCGACCATCCGCTCGGCCGGCTGAGGTGGCGTGGGTCTTGCGGCGCGGTGCATCGAAGCAATGTGGGAGGAAGGCGTCCCGGGCGGTGCGGCCGGGAGGGGAGCTTGCGAGGAGGTCGATCGGTTGACCGGGGCGGCGCAAGATGGCATAAGAACAAAAATAGAACATCATGTCCCATGTCCCAACCATGCCCGCCCGCTCCCCAGACACGCTCCTCGCCGACCTGCGCCGGCGCATCGCCGCCATCGAAGCCGACGGCACGCCCCGGCCGCCACTCCCCGAGCGATCTGTGATGATTCCGCTCGGCCCGCCACGTCTGGATGAGGCTCTCGGCGGCGGGCTCATCGCGGGCAGCCTCAATGAGGCGGTGCCGCGCACGATCGGCGACATCGGCGCAGCCTTCGGCTTCGCGCTGGCGCTTGCCGCCCGCGCTGTCGCCATCCGGGGCGCGGGCGCGCTCTTCCATATCCACGAGGAACTGGCAGCGCGCGAGGCCGGCGCCCTTTACCCGGCAGGTCTGGAGGCCTTCGGGCTCGCGCCGCAGGCCCTGCTGAGCCTCACCGTCCGTCGCCGGGCCGACCTCCTCCTCGCCATGGAGGAGGCGCTCAAATGCCGGGCGCTGGCCTGCGTCATCGGCGAGGCCTTTCCCGACCGGCGCGGCATCGGGCTGACGGCCTCGCGCCGGCTGGCGCTTGCGGCGAAGGCCGGCGGCAGCCTCGGCCTGCTCGTGCGGGCACCCGGCAGCGTGGCGCCGAGCGCCGCTGTCACCCGCTGGGAGATCGAGGCGGGCCCGAGCCGCAGCGATGCCTTCGGCGGCCTCGGCGCCCCGGCCCTCGTCGTCCACCTCGTCCGCAGCAAGCTCGGCCGCACCGGCAGCTGGCGTCTCGAATGGAGTTTGCATGATCGCGTGTTCGCCGAAACGGAGGTATCTCGCCCTCTGGCTGCCTCGCCTCCCCACCGACCGGATCGTGCGCGCGAAGCGTCGGCGCGCCAGTCGCGCATGGCCTGAACCGGCGGCATCGGCAGAGAGCGCGTTCTCCCGCGATCCGGCGACGCCGCTTGCTGTCGTCGAGCGCGCCGGCAACGCGCTGCGTCTTGCCGCCCTCAACACGCCGGCGCAACGCCTGGGCCTCACCCCCGGCCTCGCGCTTGCCGATGCGCGCGCCCGCGTTCCCGCGCTCTGCATCGCTGAGGCCGACCCTGCCGCCGATGCCCGCCTCCTTGCGCAACTCGCCGGCCAGGCCCTGCGCTGGACGCCCTTCGTCGGCCTCGAGCCGCCGGACGGGCTGATGCTCGACATCACCGGATCGGCCCACCTCTTCGGCGGCGAGGCCGCACTCCTGGCCGAGGTGATGGCCCGGCATCGGGCACAAGGCTTCCATGCCGCCGCCGCCATCGCCGACACACCCGGCTGCGCCTCGGCCGTTGCGCGCTTCGGAACGCCGCAGGTCGTGCCGCCGGACGCCGCCGAGGCGGTGCTCTCCCCCCTTCCCGTCGCCGCGCTCAGGATCAGCGCGGATACCGCCGCCGCGCTCCGCCGGGTCGGCCTTGATACGATCGGCGACCTCATCGGGCTGCCGCGGGCGCCGCTCGCCGCCCGCTTCGGCAGCGGCCTTCTCACCCGCCTCGACCAGGCGCTCGGCCGTGAGCGCGAGGCGATCGCACCGCACGTGCCGGTGCCGGCGTATCTGGCCGAGCGCCGCCTCGCCGAGCCGATCTCGCGAGCCGAGGACGTGCTCACCGTCATCGGCCTCCTTGCGGACGACCTCAAAGGCCAGCTCGAGGCGCGCGGGCAGGGCGCGCGCAGGCTCGCGCTCGCGCTCTGGAACGTCGACGGAAGCTCAACGCAAATCGACGTCGGCACGAGCCGGCCGGCGCGCGATCCGGTCCGCCTCGCCCGCCTGTTCCGGGAGAAAATCAAGGGGGCCGGCGACGGCCTCGCGACCGGCTGCGGTTTCGATCTTGTGCGGCTCGCCGTGACGCTCGCCGCGCCGCTCGCCGCCGAGGCGCCCCGCCTCGATGCAGCGCAGGCACCCGCCCCGGACGCCGTCGCCGCACTCGCCGACCAGATTGCCGCCCGCTTCGGGCCCGCCCGGCTCCGGCGCCCCGTGATGACGGATACGCACATTCCCGAGGCGGCGGCGCGGCTCCTCCCCGGTCCACTCCCCGCACAGGCGGCAGAGCCCCCGGCCTGCGCGCTCACGCAGGACAGCCTCGGTGCCGTGCGCCCGATCCGCCTCCTGGCGCCGCCCGAGCCGGTCGAGACCATCGCCGCCGTCCCCGACGGGCCGCCCGTGCAGTTCCGCTGGCGGCGCCTTGCCCACCGCGTCGTGCGCAGCGAGGGGCCGGAGCGGATCGCCATGGAATGGTGGCGCACGGCAGGGCCGGTGCCGCCAACGCGCGATTATTTCCGCATCGAGGACGAGCGCGGGCGGCGTTTCTGGCTCTTCCGCGAGGGGCTCTACGGACGCGAGACGCAAACCCCGCGCTGGTTCATCCACGGGCTCTTCGCATGACTTGCGCCGCCGGACCGCGAGAGATTGCTCCGGCGCGCTCTGCCGCCGGGGGCTTCGTCTGCGAAGCCGCGGTTCGAGCGAGGCTTCCCTCCCGGCCGCGCGGCCGCACGCACGCGAGCGGCCCTTGCGCACCTGTCCGCACGAGGCCCCGATGAGCCGCCCGCCGCCTCGCTTCGCCGAACTCGCCGTCACAACCAATTTCTCGTTCCTTCGCGGCGGCTCGCATCCGGAGGAGCTCGTGCAGCGGGCGACCGAGCTCGGGCTCGCAGGCCTCGGCGTCGCCGACCGCAACACCGTCGCCGGCGTCGTGCGCGCCCACGTCGCGGCGAAGGAAGCAGGCCTCAGGCTCGCGCCCGGCGCCCGCCTCGCCTTCGCCGACGGGACGCCCGACATCCTCGCCTATCCGGTGGACCGGCGCGGCTGGGGCCGCCTGTGCCGGCTGCTCTCGATCGGCAACAACCGGGCCGAGAAAGGCTCCTGCATCCTGCAGCTCGCCGACCTCGCCGACCATACGGAAGGTCTCTGCCTCGTGCTGATCCCGCCGCGCCGCCATGATGCGCCGCTCAAGGGTCTGCTTGAGACCTTGCGCGATCTGGCGCCGGGCCGGCTCTGGCTTGCGGCGCCGGCCGGCTATCGCGGCGACGATCAGCGCCGCCTCGCCCGCCTCGCGGCGACGGCAGCGGCCGCCCGGGTGCCGCTCATCGCCACGGCCGAACCGCTCTATCATGTGCCGGAGCGCCGGCCGCTGCAGGACGTGCTCACCTGCATCCGCTTGCACACGACGCTCGCCGCCGCCGGTCGCCGGCTCGAGGCGAACGCCGAACGCCACCTGAAGCCCGCCGCCGAGATGGCGCGCCTCTTCCGCGACCATCCGGAGGCCGTCGCGGAGACGATCGCGCTCCTCTCGCGCCTTGGCTTCTCGCTCGACGAACTGCGCTATGAATATCCGGACGAGGCGGTTGCGGGCTTTGCCTCCCCGCAGGCGGCGCTTGCCGCCCTCACCGAGGCGGGCGCCCGCGAGCGTTATCCCGAAGGCGTGCCGGAAAAGGTGCGCGCGGCGATCGCGCACGAACTCGCCATCGTTGCCGAACTCGGCTATGCGCCCTACTTCCTCACTGTCCACGACATCGTTCGCCACGCGCGCCGCCTCGGCATCCTGGCCCAGGGCCGCGGCTCGGCCGCCAACTCCGCCATCTGCTTCTGCCTCGGCATCACCGAGGTCGATCCGGCCCGCGCCGATCTCCTCTTCGAGCGCTTCATCTCGCCCGAGCGGCGCGAGCCGCCCGACATCGACGTCGACTTCGAGCACGAGCGGCGCGAGGAAATCATCCAGTACATCTATGCCCGCTACGGCCGCCACCGCGCCGGCCTCGCCGCCACGCTCATCACCTACCGCACGCGCAGCGCCGTCCGTGAAACGGCCAAGGTGTTCGGCCTTTCCGATGACGTCATCGCCCGGCTCAATGGCACCGTGTGGGGCTCCTCCGGCTCGGGCCTCGACGCCAGGGACGCGCGCCGCGCCAGCCTCGATCCCAGCGATCCGCGCCTTGCCCGGGTGCTGGCGCTCGCACGCGAGCTCATCGGCTTTCCCCGGCATCTCTCACAGCACGTCGGCGGCTTCGTGCTCACGCGCGGGCGGCTCGATGAACTCGTGCCGATCGGGCCCGCGGCCATGGCGGGGCGCACGTTCATCGAGTGGGACAAGGACGATCTCGACGCGCTCGGCATCCTGAAGATCGACATCCTCGCGCTCGGCATGCTGACCGCGATCCGCAAGGCTTTCGATTTCCTCGAGCGCCACTACGGCGAGAAGCTCACCATCGCCTCGATCCCGGCCGAGGACCCGAGCGTCTACCGGATGCTCCAGCGCGCCGACAGCCTCGGCGTCTTCCAGGTCGAGAGCCGGGCGCAGATGACCATGCTGCCGCGGCTCAGACCGCAGAACTTCTACGATCTCGTCATCGAGGTGGCGATCGTGCGGCCCGGCCCCATCCAGGGCGACATGGTGCATCCCTACCTGCGCCGCCGGCAGGGGCTCGAGCCCGTGGTCTTCCCGTCGAAGGAGCTCGAGGAGGTGCTCGGCAAGACGCTCGGCGTGCCGCTCTTCCAGGAGCAGGCCATGCGCATCGCCATCACGGCGGCCGGTTTCACGCCGGCCGAAGCCGACAAGCTGCGCCGCGCCATGGCCACCTTCCGCCGCGTCGGCACCATCGGCACCTTTCAGGCGAAGATGATCGAGGGCATGGTGGCGCGCGGCTACGAGCGCGCCTTCGCCGAGCGCTGTTTCCGCCAGATCGAGGGCTTCGGCGAGTACGGCTTCCCGGAGAGCCACGCGGCAAGCTTCGCGCTCCTCGTCTATGCCTCGTGCTGGCTCAAGTGCCATTATCCGGACGTCTTCGCCGCCGCCCTCCTCGACTCCCAGCCGATGGGCTTTTATGCCCCGGCGCAGATCCTGCGCGACGCAAGGGAGCACGGCGTCGAGGTGCGCCCCGTCGACATCAATCACTCCGAGTGGCGGACGCGGCTTGAGCCGGGCCCCCGCGCGGCGGAGCATCTCAGCCGCCGCCATGCCGAGATGGCGCAGGACATCCGCTCGACGCACGCGATCCGCCTCGGCTTTCAGCAGATCGTGGGCTTTTCCGAGGAGAGCGCCCGGCGCCTCGTCGAGGCGCGCAGGAACGGCTACGACTCGGTGCGCGACCTGTGGCTCAGAAGCGGCCTCTCGACAGCCGTCCTCGAGCAGCTCGCCGATGCGGACGCGTTCCGGTCGCTCGGCCTCGACCGGCGGGCGGCGCTCTGGGCGATCCGCGGCCTCGGCCGCGCCGGCGACAAGGACAACCTCCCACTCCTCGCCTTCGCTCAAGGCGCGGCGGTCGAGCCCGACGTGGCGCTTGCGCCCATGCCCCCCGGCGCCCACGTCGTTGCGGACTACCGGCACCTGAAGCTCTCGCTCAAGGCGCATCCCATGGCCTTCGCGCGGAATGCCCTTGCCGGCCGCGGCTTCATCCCGGCCGAGGCGCTTGCTGCAACGCCCACCGGCGCGCGCGTGCGCGTTGCCGGGCTCGTCACCGTACGCCAGCGCCCGGGCACGGCCTCGGGCGTCATTTTCATGACCATCGAGGACGAGACGGCGGTCGCCAACGTGATCGTGTGGCCGAAGGTGTTCGAGACGTTTCGCGCCGTCGTGCTCGGCGCCCGCGCAGTCGGCGTGAGCGGCCGGGTGCAGAACGAGAGCGGAGTCATCCACGTCGTCTCGGAGCGGCTTGAGGATCTGACCGCCATGCTCGGCCGGCACCTCGAAGGGGCCAGCGGTGTCGAGAGCCTGGCGCGCGCCGACGAGGTGCGCCGGCCGGGTCGCGAGCTGCGCAAGTCTGCCCGGCATCCGGTCCCGGATGACACTTGCCGGGACGACGGGCAGCACTTTGTCGGCAAAGAGCGCGGCCATGCCTTGGCGCACGCGGCACGCGCCCTGCCCGGCGGGCGCAACTTTCGCTGAGCCCGCCGGGCCTATCGCCGCGATCACACCGGCTCCGATCGCCGCGCTCGGTTGTCTCCTAACGCTCTTCTCCGGCGCCCGCGCCGCCGAGCACCGAGGCGACGCCGCCCTCGAGGCCGAGCGACTGGAGCAGGCCATCCACCTGCTGCGGATCGAGACCGGCGAGGTCAATCCCCTGCTCGGCCAGGAAACTCAACACCTCCGACTGGCTAAGGCCCTCGAGGACGTTCGGATCGAGGCCGCGCTCCGCAAGCAGCTCCACGATCCCGCCGAGCGCGCCGCCCGTCCCCTCGGACTGAGCCGAGAAGAAGCCACCGACGGCCTCCATCAGGCGAGAGAAATCCACCATCTTCATGTCTCCTTCTTCACAAGACGGCTGCGGGCACGGCTCGCGTCATCGGCCTCGGCGGGAACGATCACTGGGACCTGGGCATGCCCATGGACCGACGCAAAGACGACGCGCAACGCCGTGCGCGCGTCCTCCGGCAGCCAGTCCCGCACGCGTGAGTTCTTCATGGTGTGCCATTCCTTTCCGTTGCTCCGCAGGCACCGGAACGCCCGAGCCTTGCGTTGATCCTCATCTGGTTGGAGGTGCCGGCTCCTTCCAATCGGTTGCCCGCGGCAACTTCATCGGAAGCCCCGATGTATCTGGTCGCTGTCAATCGAGCGCCCATATCGGCTCTGACCCCGGGGCTGCCCCCCAGCGAGCGGTGTCGTTCGGCACGGCTCGCCTTGGCGCTTTGCGGTCACCGAGGCGCGACGCCGTCGTCGCGATGCAACCGTTCAGGCAGGACACGATGGAAGGATTTCTCGAATTATTGCATGCGCCGCTCATGGGGATGCCGGCGTGGATCTGGCTCGCCTTCGCATCGCTGGTCGTCACGCTGCTCGCGATCGACCTCGGCCTCTTTCACAAGGAGGCGCACGAGGTCAGTCTCCGTGAAAGCGCCATCCTGGCCGGCACCTGCATGAGCCTCGGGCTCGCCTTCTCGGCCGTGGTCTGGTGGCTCTACTACCACGGCTATGCGACGTCGCTCGATCCGGAGATTGCTGCGGCCGCAGGCCCGCTCGCCCGCGCCTGGACCGCATGGGAACTCTATCTCACCGGCTGGCTCATCGAACAGGCGCTCGCCTTCGACAACGTCTTCGTCATATCGATGATCTTCACCTATTTCGCGGTGCCGCCGAAATATCAGCATCGCGTCCTGTTCTACGGCATCTTGGGCGTAATCGTGCTGCGCGCCCTGATGATCGGGCTCGGCGCCGCACTCATCCAGAAGTTCGACTGGATCCTCTATCTCTTTGCGGTTTTCCTCGTTCTCACCGGCATCAAGATGCTGATGCTGGCCGACGAGAAGCCTGACCTCGAAAACAACGTCGTCCTCAAATGGATGCGCCGCCACATGCGCACCACCGACTCACTGCACGGTCAAAGCTTCTATGTCCTCAAGCGAGACCCCGCGACCGGCAAGCTGGTGCGTTTCTGGACCCCGCTCTTCGTGGCGCTCGTTCTGATCGAGTTCGCCGATCTGATCTTCGCCGTCGACTCGGTGCCGGCCATCTTCGCGATCACGCAGGACCCGTTCATCGTCTACACGTCGAACATCTTCGCCATTCTCGGCCTGCGCTCGCTCTACTTCGTTCTCGCCGCCATGGTCCATCGCTTCCATTACCTGAAGTATGCGCTGGCGCTCGTTCTCGTTTACATCGGCGCCAAGGTCTTCGTGCAGCAGATCGTCGGCAAGATCCCGCCCGAGGCGAGCCTCGGTATCACCTTCACACTGCTTGCCGGCGGCGTTGTCTTCTCGCTCTGGAAGACCCGGAACGCGGCAAGATCCGATGGTGAGCGCATCTCAGCGGAGGTCTCGAAGTGAGCCGTCGCGAGCCGCCGCAGCCGCCGGGGCTATTGACTGGCGGCGGCTGGCAGCGGCGCATCGATCGCCGCCGATCGCTGCGCGCGCGCCGCGGCAGGAACCGTAGCCTCGCTGCCCGGCATCTCGCCGCGCAGCGCGCTCGCGAGCGTCAGGTTCTGGGCGACGTGCGGGCGCTTGGTGCCGGTGCCCGCTGCCGTGCGCAGCAGCGGCTCAGCCTTGTCGATCCGCCGCTCGAGGATGTGCGACATGGCGAGATTGTTGAGCACGATCGGATTGCCCGGCGACAACTCGAGCGCGCGCGCAAAGTGCTTTTGCGCCTCGCCCTGCCGCCCGAGCGAGGCCAGCGCGACACCGAGTCCCGATGGCACGCGCCAGTCCTTCGTCGTCGCCGGTTGCGCCGCCGAAAGCAGCTGCTCGGCGCGCCGCGCATTGCCGATCTGAAGCGCGATGAGGCCATGCTCGACGGTGAAAGCCTGCTGTCCGGCTGCTCCCGCCGCGGCCTTCTCCAAGACGTCGAATGCCTCTTGCGGCTTGCCCGCAGCCTTGAGATGGCGGGCGTAGCGCAGCGCCACGGCGGCATCCGCCGGATTTTCGGAATTGCGCCGCACAAGGTCGGCAAGCGTCTCGCGTGGCGGTCGCGTTACCGCAGGCTGTGATCCCGCTGGTGCCGCCGAGGTCATGGCCGCCCAGCCTGCTCCGGAGGCGCCGGTCCCGCCGCTCAGCGAGGCTGTCTCAAGGCCCGGGACGAGCGGGCCCCCGCCTGCGCATCCCGCAAGCGCCGTCACGACCGCGCCGACAAGTCCCGCCTTTGCAGCCCGCCGAACCCTCGCCGGCTTCGTCCGGCCAACGCGCGCCTGTCGCGACTGATGCATGATCCACCCCATTCTCCTCGCGGGTCGCCGCGTCCGCTGGACGGCCCTCTTCGGGCTCCGGACCCGCCATTTACGGCTGGTAAACACCCGCCGCGATACGGTCGGACGCTAGGGTGATTCTCCGTTTGGCAACCCCCGCTCTGTGATCGTTGTCCTCACTATCCACACGCGGCTCGCGAGGGGCACTGACCGGGGAAGATCGGATGGCCCGGCCGCAGCGTCGGGCCCGACGATACGCTGACGCAGGGGACGTCAATGGCAGAGGCCAACGAGCAGGAGCAGGCGGCGCAACGCCAGCGCGCCGAGGAAGGCGTCTGGCGCCCGACGGCCGAACGCGCCTTTGCGGCTTGGTCCGAAGCCGCCCCCGCCGACAAGGACAAGTATCTGCTCGGCGGGCCGGCCCTCGTCTGGGCCGAGAGCCACATGATGACCCGTCAGGAAGAGTATTCGGCCGCGTTTCGCCGCTTCATCGCCCGCAGCGTGACGCGCCGGAACGAGGAGATGGCGCAGGGGCGCGTCAGCTTGGACGAGCGCGACCGCCGCCGGGATTTGCGCATCAAGCTGATGTTCGCGACTGCGGCGACGCTCGCTGTGCTGCACATCTACTCCGGCCACGTCCAGACTGCCATCGAAAGCTTCCTCAACGGGCCGGACCGGCGCCGCCCCGCAACCATTGCCCGGAGCAAGGCGCCTGCCGCCGTCGCGGCGCACTCCGAGGTGCCTGTACCTGGTGCCGGGCAGCCCGCCATCGTTGCCGCAGAACCGGCCCCGCCGGTCGTGACGCCGCCCCCGTCTCGGCCAGCACATCCCGCCCCTCCCCTCGCCAGAACACGACCGGGCCGCAGCGTCTTTGCCGAGCGCGACCGCAAGGCCGAGCAGGAGCGCGAGATGCGCCTTGCGAGCCGGTCGGCGATGCTCGCGCACGAGATGGTCGATCAGGGCGAGACCCGATTTGCGCTTCATCTTGCGATCGAGGCGTCCCGCGACAGCGAGCGGATCGCCAGGGCCGCCTCAAGTCCGGTCGATCCGGCTGTCGGCACGAGCGCGCTCTCAGCCGTCTATCGCGCCCTCGCGAGCGCCACCCCATCCCTTGCGGCGGATGCGAGGCCGATGCCTGGCGTCGTACCGCTCGCCTGCGGCGATCGGCACGTGCTGCCGCTGACCGATGGAACGCTTGGCATCGTCGACCTGGCGTCGGGCACGTTCGTGCCGGTCGCGTTGCCGTCCCACGCTCGCTCCCGGCCACTCGCCGTCGACGACGCCTGTGGGATCCTGGCCGTCCCCGGCGAGGACTTCACCGTCGAGCTCGCGCCGCTCCTGAGCGGCGCACCGAAGCCCCGGCTCGTGCTGCACGGGCACACTGGCGACATTCTCGCCGTCGCATTCACGCCAGGTCGGCGTTTCGCGGCAACCGCCTCTGCCGACGCTACGGTCGGACTCTGGGACGTTGCCACGGGCCGGCAGATTGCCCGTCTCGGCGAACACGACATGGCCGTCACCGGCCTGCGCTTCGACGCTCGCGGCAGCCGCCTTCTCTCCTGGTCTGCCGACAAGACCGCGCGCTTGTGGTCGCTCGCTGGCCCGCCGGTCCTGATTGCAACGATGCCCCATCAGGGCGCCGTCCTCGATGCCGCCTTCGCAGCCGGCGCGAACCGCATCATCACAACCTCGCTCGACGGATTCATCCGCGTCTGGGATCCTGCCGCCGCGGCGCCCGAAGTGGAGTTGCGAGCCGCCAAGTCGAGCTTCACCCTCGCCCGCCTTTCCGGCGATGCGAGCCTCTTGGCCGGGGCGACGCAGGACGGCGGCATCGAGATCTGGGACTTGTCTTCGCAACGGCAGATCGCCGTCAGCCCACCGACCAGCGAGGCCCTTCGCGACCTCGCCGTCAGCAGCGATGGCGGCTGGGTACTGACGACCGGGTGGTCCGGCGAAGTGCGCCTTGTGGCGAGGAACGCGAGCGAAGGTGCCGTTCCCCTCGCGACCGCCAGTCAAGGCATTCTCGTTGCAAGGTTCGGCGCCGACGGGCGATCGGTCATCGCCCTCGACCAGAGCGGCCGAATGCATCGCTGGCCGCTCTTTGCGAGCCACGCGGACGCCATTGCTGAAGCGGAGCGCCGCGCCGGACCCTGCCTCACCGCAACCGAGCGCGACGCCCTCGGTCTTGCCAGCAGACGGCCCGCCTGGTGTCCGGGAGAGCAGGCCGCCGCCACGGCACCGTCGCCGATCTTCCCCTGAGTCGGTCGACTGCCGGCCACACGCAAGCAGAATGCCTCTCCCGGCGCCCAATTTCCGCTCCGCGATTATCGACAGCAAAAAGCTCCGCTGACGCCGCACGCGCCGACGGCAAGCCGAAGCGACTGAATCTCAAATCATTCCTCGGGCCCGACGGCCGCGGGCATGGCCACCGGCGGCGAGGATAACTCGTGGACAGGGGCTCGCCAGTCGCGACTGCCGCTACGCCGCGCTGGTGCCTGGGCATCACCCGCCGCTAAGTGTCCCATGCGACGTGGAACGAGCCGGCTCGAGTGGCCCGGCTTTCGATGTGAGGAGCCATGCGATCGTGACGTACGCTCTGTCCAGACCCATCGTTCTGCTGCGAGCCGCCACCATCGGGCTGCTCTTGGCTGCGACTGGCGTTGCAACGGGTCCGGCGCTGGCGCAGAGAGAGATGATCTCCGGCGAGGAGGCGATCCTGCGCATCGCCTCGCCATCACAGCTGCCGGTCAGTCGCCGCGTCGTGCTCGGCCTGCACAAGGCGATGATCATCGAGCTGCCGGTTGATGCCCAGGACGCCATCATCTCTCAGCCGAACACCATCGACGCCACCGTTTTGACCGCGCGGCGCGTTCTCATCTACGCGAAGTCTGCAGGCGAGGCGAACGTCTTCCTGCTTGGGCGCGACGGGCGCAAGCTCGTCATGCTCGACGTCACGGTGAAGCGCGACCTCACCGACCTCGCCACCATCATGCACCGCAATCTGCCGGGCTCGCGCATCAAGGTCGAGGCATCGGGCGAAGGTGTCATTCTTTCGGGCACCGTCGCGCGACCAGCCGATGCGAGCCGCGCCGAGGAACTCGCGTTGCAGCACCTCGGCAAGGTGCCGGTGGTGAATCTGATCTCGACCAGCGCCAAGGAGCAGGTGCTGCTGAAGGTGACCGTCGCCGAGCTGCAGCGCGAGGCGATTCGCCGGCTTGGCGTCAATATTCCCGACGCGGTCGCCAAAGCCGGATCCGTCACCTTTGCGAAGGTGATGCAGAACAGCTTTCCGATCAGCTCCGTCGGTGTGGCGCCGGGCCTCTTTCTCGCGCCGGGCGTGTCGCCCGCCATCGGCAGCGGCTCGGTCTTGCAGGGGACCGCCGCCTGGAACGGCAACAGCATCACCGGAATGCTGGAATCCTTCGAGCGCGTGGGCCTCGCGCGCACGCTCGCGGAGCCGACGTTGATCGCGATCTCCGGCGAGGCCGCCAAGTTCCATGCCGGCGGCGAGTTCCCGATTCCCGTCAATCAGGCCAACAACACCATCTCCGTCGCCTGGAAGCAGTTCGGCGTCAGCGTCGCCTTCACGCCCTTCGTTCTGGACCAGGGCCGCATCAGTCTCAAGGTGGCGGCGGAGGTGAGCGAGCTCTCCTCCCAAGGCGCGGTCACGCTGCAGACGATCGCGATTCCCGCCGTGCAGGTGCGCCGGGCCGAGACCGTGGTCGAGATGCCAAGCGGCTCGGCGCTGGCCATGGCGGGCCTTCTCTCCGAGCAGACGCGACGCAACGTGGATGGCGTGCCGGAGCTCAAGAACCTGCCGATCCTCGGCGCGCTCTTCCGCAGCCAGGACTACAAGAGCGCGCAATCCGAGCTCGTCATCCTGGTCACGCCCTATGTCGTGCGTCCGACGGAGACGGCGCAACTCAGCCGGCCTGACGACGGGCTTGTCGCACCCTCGACGCTGCGCGGCCTCGTGCTCGGCCACCTGCACCGCGTCTATGGCAACATCCCCCGCCATGCCCTCAAGGGCGAGTACGGGTTCATCGTCGATCATCCAGATTTTGGGGAGACCGAATGATGCCGCAGCCTGCTTCCAAGCTGGCGCACCTGTCGCGCGGCGGACGCCGCATGGCGCTTGCCGTCATCGGCGCCTTTCTCGTCGGCGCCTGCGACCTCGATCGGCTCTCCGACGCTGAGGTCCTGCGCCTGAGCCAGCCCGAACTTCGTCATCCGATCGCCGTCGAAGCCCGGCGCGCACACCTCGACCTTCCCGCAGGCGATCTCAGTCCCGAAGCCATGTCCGCGACCCAGATCGACGCACTGCGCTTCATCCGGCAGTACCGGCGCGACGGCCGCGGCCCGCTCGTGATTGCCTACGCGCACGGCCCAGGCCGCGCGCAGCGGCTCGCCGACGCGGTGCGCCAGATGGCGAAGGAAAACGGGGTCCCGGCCCGCAGCATCCGCAGCATCCATCGCCGCGACGGCGCAGGCGTCGTCACCCTTGCTTATGACAGTCTGGTCGCCGTCGGACCCGAGTGCGGCGACTGGTCCGAAGACGTCAGCCGCAGTCCGCAGCTGAAGCCGATGCCGAACTTCGGCTGTGCGGCGCAGCGCAACCTTGCGCACATGGTTGCAGAGCCGGCAGATCTTCTCGTACCGCAGCTCGAGACGCCGCGCCAGAGCGACCGGCGCGCTGCGACCTACCGCGACTATGCGCATCCCAAGACGCAGCCCGGCGGCACAGACGGCGGTGGTGGCGTGGCGGCGCAGACCAAGGGAGCATCGCCCTAAGCTGGCGCCACATCGCCCTGGTTCCTATACGCTCGCAGTCCGCAATCGCGTGTTAAGGACCGCCGCGTGCCCACGCTGCTGTGGCCTCCCTCGGCTCAGCTGCGCAGCCGATCGGCCGCTGACTCCTCCGATCCCGACATCGGTTGCGGCCATGCCGCGGTTCGGAGATGGTTCCAGGACGGCGTACGCGTCGTCCCCCGCGCGATGCATGACGGCTGGCAACAGCGACCGGCGCGCAGCCCGGGTGTCGCATTCTCGACATGCCAACTTGCCCAGCGGTTTGCTATGCTTGATTTTACTGCGCTCGAGCGACGCGGGACTGCGCCAAGGGAGAACGGACCCTGAGTGAGATCGTCAAGAAGGTGAACGAGCGGCTGCCGCCGCTCATGAAACTGCTGGGCTGCGTGGTGACGAAGGTGGAGCCCGATTGCATCGAGGCGCGCCTCCTCGCCCGCGAGGACATGGGCAATGGCTCCGGCATCCTGCACGGCGGCGCCTATATGGCCTTTGCCGACTACCTGGGCGCCCTTGGAACGGTCGTCAATCTGCCGAAGGGGGCCGGGACGACGACCATGGAGAGCAAAACCAACTTTTTTGCGCCAGCCGTGATCGGCACCACCGTGCTCGGCGCCTCGACACCCCTCCACAAGGGGCGACGGACAATGGTCTGGCAAACCCGCCTCACGAATCCGGAGGGCCGCCTCCTCGCCATGGTGACGCAAACTCAAATGGTGCTCGAGTCAAAGGAGTGACCCCGTGACACGCCTCGTCCCCGAACCGGGCAACGCTGTGACGGTCGACCCCGCCGTCCGCATCGGCCACGTCCACCTCAAGGTCGCCGACCTCGAGCGCGCCCTCGCGTTCTGGCGCGACGTCCTGGGCTTCGAGGTCATGCAGCGTCGGCCGGGGGCAGTGTTCCTCGCTGCCGGAGGCTATCACCATCACATCGCGCTCAACACCTGGGAGAGCGCCGGCGGCTCGGCGCCGCCGAAGGGCACAACAGGGCTCTATCACGTCGCGATTCTCTATCCTTCCCGCGCCGCGCTCGGTCGCGCGCTGAAGAAAGTTCTCGATTCCGGCATCGCGCTGACCGGCGCATCGGATCACGGCGTCAGCATTGCGCTCTATCTCGACGATCCTGACGGCAACGGCGTCGAGCTCTACTGGGACAAGCCGCGCGAGCAGTGGCCGGTGTCCGCCGATGGACGGCTCAACATGGGACGTGCCCGCGTCGACCTCGACGCCCTCATCGCCGAGGGGCAGGCCGCCGCCTGAGGTCCCTGCGCGGCTTAGCGCCGCAAGGCATCCGCTTCAATCCGGCGTCTTGCGCGAAAGCCGGTCCAGGCGCAGCCGCCCTCGCCGGTCGGTGATGAGCAGCACGCCTCCCACCGCCGCCGCGGCGACAGCCAGCGAACTCGCCCCCGCGATCGCGAACATGATCATGATTTGATACTTGGCGGCCTCGATAGGCTCGACGCCGGCGAGGATCTGTCCGGTCATCATGCCAGGCAGCGCCACGACGCCGGCAACGGTCATGCTGTTGATGACCGGCATCATCGCGGTTGTGAGCGCACGCCTGATCGGCTCCCGCATCGCCTCGAAGCGGGGATGACCGAGAGCAAGGCGCGCCTCGAGACCGCCGCGGCCTGAACTTGCAGTCTGAGTGAGCGTCTCGAAGGCGAGCGCCATGCCGGTCAGCGCGTTGCCGAGGATCATGCCGAGGATCGGCAGGAACACCCGCGCGGAATACCACGGCTCGACGCGAAGCACCGCCGACGTGACGTACATGGCTGTGAACGATCCGACGAGCAAAAGGGTTCCCGCACTGAGCGCCAGGGATGCAGGCTTGGCGATTGGCAGGCTCTGGCGGGCGCACGCCTCATGCGCGGCAACGGCCACCATGAGAAGCGCAAGGCTCATCGTCCACACGGCGGACGACTGCCGGAAGACGACCTGCAGCACATAGCCGACGGCCGCGAGCTGCAAGACCATCCGCAGACCGGCGACCACCATCCCGCGTTCGAGACCGAGCCGGAACGCAACTGAGATCAGACCATTCGCCAGAAGCAGCAACGCAGCCATGGCGACATCGCCAACGGACAGCGCCCCGGCCCCAATCACGACACGCCGATCCTGGCGGCGAGGGCGGAAAGCGCCAATTCGAAGCACGCGAGCGGCGCCTTGACGATGCCCGCCCCGACCTGCCCTACGCCGGGCATTCGGTGCGCGATCCCCGTGTTGATGGTCGGCGCAATACCCGTGGCGACGACGCGGCGGACGTCGATGCCGGTCGGAACCCCCGCGTGATCGAGCGCGGGGATCGTCCAGTCGGGATTGAGCGCCCACGTGATCTCACCCATGGAGCGGGTGTAGAGCGCGGCGTCCGACGCCCGGCCCGCTCCGACAAACCCGACAACGGCCGGTGCCGCCGCCATGGCAAACCCACCGAGGCCGATCGTCTCGACGATGGCGCTGTCTCCCATGTCGGGATTGGCGTCCGCCTCGCTGAAGCCTGGGAAGTAGAGGCCCTGCGGCATCTCGACCGGGGCCGTGAACCATTGGTCGCCGGTGCCCGCGACGCGGATGCCGAAATCGGTGCCGTTGCGGCACATGGCGGTCACGATCGAGCTCATCGCGACGTCGCGAGCCGGATCGCTCAGCGCCTTGCCCATGGCCATGGCAACATTGAGAAAGAACTGGTCGTTGCGGCCGATAAAGGCGAGCACGTCGGCAAGCGTCGAGGGGTCCGTCTGCGTGCGCGCGAGCGCTGGAGCGAGCTGCCGCAGAAGCAGTCCCGAGCAGGCAACATTTCGCTGATGCATCTCGTCGCCCATGGTGAGGCCGCGCGCCACGATCGGCTTCAGCGGAATGCCTCCCATGGTCCTGAGCGCGCGGCCGATCGCGGGTCCAAGCACATCGCGCAGCCACGCGAGCCGCGCCAGCACCTCGGCGTCATTGCCTCCGAAGCGCAGCACCTTGCCGAGCCCCTCGTTGATGGCGCAATAGGCTCTGTTCCCGAAGGTTCTGTTCTCGACCACCAGCAGCGGTTGCGAGACCGTTGTCATGCCGGTCATAGGCCCGACGGCGCCGTGATGATGGTTGGGCTCGAAGGCGAAGTCGCCGGCCGCCGCCCGGCGCTCGGCGTCGGCCAAGTCGCTCGCCCAGCCCTCGAATACGGCGATCCCGGTCACCGCGCCGCGCATGGGTCCGCACATGTGGTCCCATCCGAGGGGTGGACCGGCATGAAGGATGATCCGCTCCTCGCGGAGCCGGGGGATCACGTCGCCGGCCGGCACCACATCGACAAGAACGGGATCGCCCGCCATCAGTCGGCGACACGCCTCCTCGTTTGCTTTGTCGACGGCTGCGGCGAGGTCCCCCATCAGCCCCTCACGCGCCGAGCCTGAGAAGGAGACGGGCGAGCGCCGCATCGCCCCGCGCCGGGGGCACCCATTGGACATCCTGCACCTGCGCCCCGTTCGCCGCGAGATCGGCGGCGAACGTCTCAAGTCCGACGTTGATCACCTTGAGCGGTGCGCAAAGAAGCGCGCAGACCTTCGGCGGCGTCACGGCTGCTGGTGTCCTTGGCTGCAAGACCTCGACGCTTCTCTAAGCTGAAGTGCAACACCGAATCAATGACCCGCCGAATGCGCCGCTGCCGAGCGAGCCGCCCCTCAAGCAACGAAAGCAAGGGAAATCATGGCTCGACTGCCCCTGCATTGCCCCTCTTTGGCTTGCGCACGTTTGGGGCGCACCCGGCCGTTGTCCGGCGACCCGCCACGTCGCTGCGCCCGCCCGACCTCTCCGTGAGCCTTTGCCCATCACGCAGTCCGGTCCCGGCGACGGAAGCGTTCCGCCGACGCCCCACCCCGCCATACCCCTCGCGCCGGAATTGCCTTAGGCTGTTTGCCGCGCACCCGGAGCCCGACGCACCGCACTGTCGGGCCGTTCGCGGAGCTATCATCAGGGAAATCCCACATGGCGATCGTTGTCGGCAGCGGAGAGTACACCTACCGGGTCGAGGAAGGCTGGGGACAGTTGCCGCCAGGCTGGAGGTTCGGCGACGTGGCGGCCGTCGGCACCGACAGGAACGACAATGTCTACGTCTTCAACCGGTCCGAGCACCCCATGGTCGTCTTCGACCGTGACGGCAATTTTTTGCGCTCGTGGGGCGAGGGCATCTTCAAGCGGCCGCACGGCGTACATGTGGGCCCTGACGACACGCTCTATCTCACGGACGACGGCGACCACACGGTGAGACGATGCACGCTCGACGGCCGCGTCCTGCTTACGATCGGGATCCCGGGGCGGCCTGCCGAGCGCTTCTCCGGGCATCCGTTCCATCGCTGCACTCATACCGCGCTCTCACCCGACGGCGACATCTACGTGTCCGATGGCTACGGCAACGCACGCGTGCACAAGTACGACCCCGCCGGCCGGCTCCTGTTCTCGTGGGGAGAATCGGGCAGCGATCCCGGCCAGTTCAACATTGCCCACAACATCTGCTGCGACGCCGATGGCTGGGTCTATGTCGCCGATCGCGAGAACCATCGCGTGCAGGTGTTCGACGGACGCGGCCGCTATGAGACGCAGTGGAACAATCTGCACCGCCCGAGCGGCCTCTACATGACCGCCGGCAAGTGCCCGATCTGTTACATCGGCGAGATCGGGCCGCACCTTCCCGTCAACCGCGAGGCGCCGAACCTCGGGCCGCGCGTCTCGATCCTCGACCACAAGGGAAAGCTCCTCGCCCGCCTCGCCCGCGTGCCGTCGCTGGGGCAAGGACCCGGCCAGTTCATCTCCCCGCATGGCCTGTGCGTCGACAGCCGCGGCGATCTCTACGTCGGCGAGGTCGCCTATACGTCTTGGCCTTCGAGCCACCCGAACCAGCCGCGGCCCGAAAACCTCAGAGCCCTGCAGAAGTTCGTGAAGGTGCCGGCTGAATCGAGGGAGTGAACCGATGCCCAAATGGCTCACATCAACGGACTGCATCAAGTTCGAGGTCAAAGGCGCCATCGCCTGGGTGACGCTCAACCGGCCTGAGAAGCGCAACGCGCTCAATCGGACATTGCTCCGCGAACTGCGCGACGCGATGCTCGAAGCGGATGATCTGCGCGCCGTGCGCGTCGTCGTGCTGAAGGGGGCCGGTCGCGATTTCTGCGCAGGTTATGACGTTTCCGGTCCAGGCCCCGCCGAAGGCTACGACCCGGCGCTCTACCGCCAGCCCGGTGCCGCCTCCGTAGCCGACGACACCTGGCGGCTCGAGCGCAACCAGGCCGACATCATGACGATCTTCGACATGCACAAGCCGGTGATCGCCGCCGTGCAGGGGAATTGCGTCGCCGGCGGCACCGATCTGGCGCTCGCCTGCGACATGGTGGTCGCCGCGCGCGATGCCCGCATCGGCTTTCCCGCAACGCGCGCCATGGGCACGCCGCCCATGCATTTCTGGCTGCACAACGTCGGGCCGCAGTGGGCAAAGCGCCTGCTGCTGACAGGCGACAGCGTCTCCGGCCGCGACGCCGCGCGCATCGGCCTGGTGCTCAAGGCAGTGGCGCCGGAGAAACTTGAGACCGAAGCGGCAAAGCTGGCGGAGCGCCTTGCGCTCGTTGATGCGGACCTGCTTGCTGCCAACAAGCGGATCGTTAACATGGGGCTCGAGCTGATGGGCGCGCGCACGCTCCAGCGGTTCGCGGCCGAGACGGACGCGCGATCACATCAGTCGGCGGCGGCCAGGGAATTTGCCCGGCTGGCACGCGAGGCGGGGCTCTCCAATGCCTTCAAACGGCGCGACGAGCCGTTCGGTCACGACCGCATCGCCCTCGACGACAAAGATGACTGACGGAGGGTCGGGAAACCGCTTGCCCCGTGGGCACGCTCTCTCAAGCGGCCGACGCCCCGGCCTTCGCCTTCTCGATTTCCTGTTTGAGCTTGCGGCACCGGGGTGACAGTTCGTCGGCCCGCGCCTTGGCGAGGTAGGCGTCGAGACCGCCACGATGCTCCACCGAGCGCAGCGCATGGGCCGAGACGCGCAAGGTCACGTTGCGCTTCAGCGCGTCGCTGATCAGCGTCACGTTGACGAGGTTTGGCCGGAACACACGTTTCGTCTTGTTCTCGGCATGGCTGCGCAGCTGACCGGACATCGGCAGCTTGCCAGTGAGCTCACAACGACGGGTCATCGGATCACTCCTTCGAGGACATGGCGCGCGCGAACCCGAGCCGGCGATGCTCGGAGCTGTGATGCGGTCTCAGGAAAGCATTGCGGCCCCGCAAGCCTTGGCCGCAGGACCGGCGCGCCTCTATAGGTCGCAGGCCTCAGTCGCGTCAAGCCGAAAGACATCGCCCGCCAAGGCGCGCGCCGGAGCTATCGCTACCTCCTCCCCGACAGCCCGAGAAGCTCCGGCCGGTACTCGAAATGCATGGTGTCGAAGTGGTACCACTTGCCGCCCCAGATGAAGCCATGCTTCTCGAAAATCGCCACGATTTCCATCGGAATGCTGTTGCGGTACCTGCGGTATCCGCCATCCCCCGGGCTTTCCCAGCGCCAATAGTTCGCGCGCGCGGCTGCCAGATCGATGGCGATTCCGTACCCGTGCGGGCTTTGTCTTGAAGTGCCAGCGATACGGCGGCAGTTGTAGGTCCCGGCTGGCGGGAAGAGATAGACGTCGAACGACGCCGGCAGCTGGTCGAGATCCCGGCTGACCTCTTCCAAGCGTTTCGATACACCGTTCACACGCGTCGCTTTGACCGTCTTCCCCCACTTGCTCGGTAACCAGACGACGTCCACGAGCTGGCGCTCGACGTCGCCCCGGTCGCAGCGCCCGTAAAGCTTGTCGAACAGCGCCGCGTTGCGCGCCCGACCGGGATCGAATTCGACCGCCGGTACGCCCGTCATGGGCCCTGCCACATACCGCTGCGCGAACATTTCCTCGATGTCGGCCCGCTCAAGCCGGTCTGCCGGCGACTTCACGCCAAGCCCGTCGTCGAATGGCATGCGCGTGCCATCGCGCCAGACGAGCAGGTCGCCGTCGAAGCGGTCGAGCTGCTCCGGATAGGCCCTGATCAGAGAGGCTTTCGCCTCATCGGCTGTCGGCGGAGCCGGCACCGGCGCCTCTGGCGCCCGCGGACTGCCGCCGAGCGCAGGCCCGCACGCTGCGAAGGCCAGCAGCAGCCACAGGGCGAGCGACCCGGCCGCCGGCCCGCGCGACTTTGAGGATGGCCTCAGATGGTACATTTCAGCAACTCTTCGAGAGCCGGCGCAGCACTCGGACTGTTGAATTCGGCACCTTTCATGTCCCGATGGCTTTTTCCGGGCCCGGCAAGCTGGTACGGAGGTTGTCAAGTTGCAACCAGTTGAAAGCCTGAAGACCGGCGGCGGCCATCGGCACCGCTGGTGACGACCCGAAAACTGCCAGGCCCTGGGGACAGACGTTGGCGAATCCGGGAGAGGACCAAGGCGCGGCCCGACCCGCGTACCGGCAGGACACAGGCAGCGGCGCCGCGAGCGGCAGCCGATGGCAGACCGCCTCTGGTTCCGGCAAGCCCCATCCGCCAATTTATGGGGCGCTCGATCTTGGCACCAACAATTGCCGCCTTCTGGTCGCTCGCCCGTCGCGTCGCGGATTCCAGGTGGTCGACGCATTCTCCCGCATCATCCGCCTCGGCGAAGGCGTCAGCGCCACCGGTCGCCTGTCCGAAGCCGCCATGGACCGCACGATCGACGCGCTGCGGATCTGCGCCGCGAAGTTGCAGCGTGCGGAGGTCGTCCGGTCCAGGCTCGTTGCCACGGAAGCCTGCCGCGTCGCCAGCAACGGGGCCGACTTCCTGGCCCGCGTCCGCGACGAGCTTGGATTGCATATCGAAATCCTGTCGCGAGAAGCCGAGGCCCGCCTCGCCGTCTCGGGTTGTGCCTCGCTCGTCGACACCCGCTCCGATCTGGCGCTCGTCTTCGACATCGGCGGCGGCTCGTCGGAGCTGATCTGGCTCGACCTCACCCGTCGCCAGGGAGAGCCCGCGAGAAGCCCGCACGAGCGGGTCGACGCACAGAGTTGCATCGCCGCCTGGACATCGCTGCCGATCGGCGTCGTAACGCTCGCCGAGCGCTTCGGCGGTCGGCATGTCACGCGCGATGACTTCGACGACATGGTGGACTTCGTGCACACATTGCTCGAGCCGTTCGAGCGCGAGCACCGGTTCCGAGAGCGGATGCGTGCGCGCCGCGCCCACCTTCTTGGCACCTCGGGAACGGTGACCACGGTTGCCGGCATTCACCTTGGCCTCAAACGCTATGACCGCTCGCGGGTCGACGGCTGCTGGATGCGCACAGCCGACGCCCGCTCGGTGACCCAGCGGCTCATCGACCGGACCTACGAGGAGCGGATCGCCGAGCCGTGCATCGGCCGCGAACGCGCCGACCTCGTGCTGGCGGGCTGCGCCATTCTCGAGGCGATCGCCGAGACGTGGCCGTGCGAGACGCTGCGCGTCGCCGACCGGGGCTTGCGCGAGGGCATCCTCTCCTCGCTCATGGCCGAAGACGGAGTTTACCGCGCCGCTCGTCGCCGCCACGGGAGCGAGCGATGAGCAAGGCGAAAGGCGGCGGCAAGCGCAGCGCGGCCGGAAGATCGGGGGCAAATCGCAGCTTCGGCGGCGCGCGTCAGCTCAACGTGCGCCTGAAGTCAGCCCGCCGCCGCACCGCATCCTCGCAACGCTGGCTCGAACGCCAGCTCAACGATCCCTACGTCGCCGCCGCCAAGCGCGAGGGATTTCGCTCGCGCGCCGCCTACAAGCTGATCGAAATCGACGACAAGCATCACTTTCTCAAACCGGGGGCGCGCGTGGTCGACCTCGGCGCTGCGCCCGGCGGCTGGTCACAGGTCGCGAGCCAGCGCGTCAAGGCCGTCGAAGGGCGCGGACAGGTCGTCGCCATCGATTACCTGGCGCTCGATCCCATTCCGGGCGTCACGATCCTCGAACTCGACTTCATGAGTCCTGATGCACCGGCGCGGCTGAAGGCGGAATTGCGCGACGGCCGCGCCGACGTCGTTCTCTCCGACATGGCTGCGCCGACCACCGGGCACACCAGAACGGATCACCTGCGCATCATGGCCCTTGCCGAGGCCGCGCTTGCCTTTGCGCTCGAGGTTCTCACACCCGGCGGCACGTTCCTGTGCAAGGTCTTCCAAGGCGGCAGCGAGCGCACCTTGCTCGAAGAGCTGCGCAAGAACTTCGCCAGCGTCCGCCACGTCAAGCCGCCGGCCAGCCGCTCGGATTCCGCCGAGCTTTATGTGCTGGCGAGCGGGTTTCGGGGAGCGCGCACGTGACCATCCGCATCACGCTTGGCGACGGACTTGACGATCTCGCCGCTGCGGACCGCGACGGGATCATGACTGCGCTCGAGGGGGCCCGGGGCCGGGCCTCGGCGCGCCTTGAGCTAAGCGATGGGCAGATCACCGTGATCGGCGCGCCGCACTTGGTGATGCCTGAGCGCGGCATGGGCAGTCGGACGCTCGACCGCCATGCCGCGCTGATCGCGCTCGATCCCGGGTCTGCGACCTTGCGTGCCCCGGAGCGCGAGCTCCGCCTCGGCGCGTTGCTCTCGTACGCGTTGTATCGCCTCGCCCGCGCCCGCCATCCCGCCTCCGGCTGGACGCCCGGGCGGGGCTTCTGCGCGACCCTTGGCAAGGCTCTGCTCAGCGAGGGGCTGGCGCTGCATTTTGAGGAGGAGATGGGCTTCCCCCGCCCGCCGCAGGCCGTTGCCGTGGAGCGTGATCCACTGTGGGACCTCGGCACGCGCGCCATGGCCGCATTCGACGATCCGCACGTTGACGGCGACGCTTGGTTCCACGGCCGGCCAGCCGGCCGGTGCTTCCCGCCGCACGGCGGCGCTTCGCTCGGCTACGCCCTCGTTCGCGCCTGGCTCATGCTGAGCGAGACCCTGCCGTCCGAGGAGCTCGGCCTCGAATCGAACGAGGTTCTTTCCGCTTGGCGCACCGGCCGCCTCGACATCTGAAAGGCGCGACATGTGGCGCATCTGGGCGGCCGCCCTGTTCTGGGGCCTGAATTGGCCGGTGGTCAAGATCCTGCTCGATGGAACGGGGCCCTGGTCGTTGCGCACCTTCGGTCTTTCGGCCGGGTTCCTGCTGCTCCTCGTCACGACCCGGCTCTCCGGGCAATCGCTCGCGGTCCCGCGAAGTTTTTGGGGACGACTTGTCATCGCCGGCATCCTCAACGTCGTCTGCTTCAACATCTTCGCCGTGTTCGCGCAGTTGTCGCTGCCGGCATCCCGCGCCGTCATTTTCACCTACACCATGCCGCTTTGGTCAGTGCTTTTCGCCTGGGCGATGCTCGGCGAGCGGATCGATAGGCTGCGGGTGGCGGCGCTCGCGCTCGGCGCGACAGGAATTGCGCTCCTGTCGCGTCCGTTCTGGCCCGACTTTGCGGCCGGCGACGTTCCCCTCGGCCTCGCCTACGTGATGGCCGCAGCAATCACCTGGGCGGCGGGCACCGTCTATACCAAATGGGCACAGATCCCCGGGGCTCCCCTGGCCCTCACCACATGGCAGATCCTGCTTGGCGCGATCGCGTCTGCGATCGGCCTTCTGATTTTCGAAACGCCGCGGCTCGAGTTGGCCAGACCCGAGATCGCTGCAGCGTTCGCCTATCACGTCGTCTTTCCGCAGGCTGCCGCCTACGCGCTCTGGTTCGGGCTCATGAACCGCATCCCTGCCTCGACGCTGGCCCTCGGCACGCTGCTGGTCCCCGTCTTCGGCGTCGTGGGAGCCGTACTCATGATCGGCGAGCGTCCGCCTCTCCTCGACATCGTGGGCTTCGCCATCATCCTGGCCGCCGTCGTCATCGACCAGGGTGTGCGCGGCTGGCGCGAGGCGAAGTGAGCGGATGGCGCGTCAATCCGCGGCTGCAGCGACCAGACCGACCGAGGCCAGGTTCGCGACGAACTCCGCCTCATCGTCGAGGCATCTGAGATCGAGCAGCAACGCGCCTTTATCCATCCGTCCGATGACGGGGATGGGAAGCGCCCGCAATGCGGATGCCATGTCATCGAGACGCCGCCCCGATGCCTTGCGATCCGCCGGCTCGATGGCGATGCCAACGCTTGGGATCGTCTCGAGCGGCAGCGCGCCCGAACCGATCTGGCTCTGGCAGTTGCGCGCCGAGAGCGAGAAGCCTTGCGCCGCGAGCGCGCCGAGCTGTGGAATGAGCCGCTCTGCAAGTGCGCGCAGTTCGGCCGGGGGGCGCGTGAAAAAGCGGATCGTGGGCAGGGTCTGCGGCAGCCGGTCCGGATCGCGGTAGAGCTTCAGCGTCGCCTCGAGCGCCGCCAGCCGCACCTTGTCCAAGCGTACAGCCCGCTTGATCGGATTCTTCGCACAGACCTCGACGAGGTCACGCCGGCCGACGATGAACCCGGCTTGCGGCCCCCCGAGCAGCTTGTCGCCCGAGAACGTGACGAGATCCGCGCCGTCCCGCAGCGCGTCCTGCACCGTGCGCTCGCGCGGAAGGCCGAAGCGAGAGAGATCGACCAGCGTGCCGGACCCGAGGTCATCGACGAGCGCGATGCCTTTCTCGCGAACGAGCGGCACGAGCTCCGCCGCGGCGACCTCCTTGGTGAAGCCCTCGATGCGGTAGTTCGAGGTATGCACCTTCATGATCAGTGCCGTAGCCGGACCGATCGCCCCGGCATAGTCCTTCATGTGCGTCCGATTGGTCGTGCCCACCTCGACGAGACGCGTCCCCGCCCGCGCCATGATCTCGGGAATGCGGAACGCGCCTCCGATCTCGATCAATTCGCCGCGCGAGACGATGGTCTCGCGTCCCGCAGCCAGAGCGTTAAGCAGCAGGAACACGGCCGCGGCATTGTTGTTGACGACAATCGCATCTTCGGCACCCGTGAGCTCGCGCACGAGATCCCGCACGATATCGTCGCGCTCACCCCGACCGCCGCTGGCGAGATCAAACTCGAGCGCCGCCGGATGCCGCATGGCGCTCACCGCGGCCGTCACCGCCGCCTCGGGCAGCACGGCCCGGCCAAGGTTGGTGTGGAGGACGGTGCCCGTGAGGTTGAAGACGCGGCGCAGCCGCGGCCGATCCGCCGCCTCGAGCGAGACAAGCACCGAGTGCGCGAGATCGCGCACCACTTCGGACCGCTCCGGCAACGAGGGCCTTCCGGCTCGAACCTGCCGGCGCAGTGCTTCGAGCGCGGCACGAACGGCCGCAAGCGTGGCGGGGCGCCCGAAGCGGCCAACGGCGATCTGCCCGATCTCGCTGCGCAACACTTCGTCGACGGATGGCAGGTCGAACCCTTTCGTGCCCATGCCTCGCCCAGTCTCCTGTCTTGCTCCGAAATTCGCCGAACTTCGGATCCGCGCGAGCATGACCGCAATCGGGCCTCGGGCTCAACTCCGGACGCGCAGCCGGTTGAGCTGCAAGGCGTCCCGACGGCGGAGAGCCATTGCAGCGAGAAGCGCCGGGCCGTCCGCCGCCCCACGACCATCACGCGCGCGCGAAATACCGCTCGAGGTCGTCGAGCAGCTCCGAATGGCAACCATCGGCGCCCTCGTGAGCATCGCCGTCGTCCAGCCAGACAATCTGCCGTGTCAACCTGACCTTGGTCTGGCCGGCGAGCGGCGAGAGCTCGATCGTGGTCATGCCGATCCAGATGCGCACACCGTTCGCCATGACGATGTCCGTGCACACGATCCGCTCGGGCGTGATCTCGTGATAGAGGCATTCTCCAATGAACCGACGCCTCCGGTCCAGAGCGAAACTGTAGACGTCGCGACCGCCAGGACGAACGTCCGTCTCTTGCAGCTCATACGCAAACCGCTTGTTGGCCGCGGCCACCTGCAGCCTCTCTGCGGGATCGGTAACAGCCGCGAACACGCGATCGGCCGGCGCGGTAAGCGTGCGCGCGAGGACGACGGTTGTGTGGTGCGTCGAGTGCTGTCCCATGGCTCACTGCCTGTCGGTCGCCGGCGCTCGGGCAGGCGGGCGGATGCGCCGCCCCTGTCGTCTGACACCAATCGCGGCCGGCTTGCAAGCCGGCCGGAGTGGACATGACGTGGACGCAGTGCCCCTTCCTCGGGTCGTCGTTGTGGCCTGCTCGCACGCCGGACGGCCCCCACGTGCGCTTCTCTCGCAGAGCCGCTGCAACTGTGGCCCTCCCATGGGCACGAACCGGGAACGTCGCGGCAGGCCCGGAACCTGGGCCGCCGGTTCTTGAGATCGACGAGACCCGCGTTCTACCGCGCACCTTGTCGGCGCAGAGAACCAACGAAGCGCCCCGGTCAGCGGGTCTTGCGGGTTTCGGAGCATTCCGGACTTGTACTTGAAAGTCGGCTGCACTAACCCCTACGACGCAGCCGACCGATCTTGCTGACGGGCAGGCTTTGGGACGATGGCCTCAAGAGCGGGAGACCTCCTTGGAAAGTGTGCTCATCATCGGCGCTGGTGCGGCCGGATCCGTCACTGCCCAGAAGTGCGCCATGAATCGCGATGTCTTCAAGCGGATCCACTTGGCCTCTCGCCGCCTCGCGAGCTGTGAGGCGGTCGCCAAACGGTGCCGGACGCCCATCGAGATCAGCCAGGTCGACGCCGACAAGGTCGACGAGGTCGTGGCGCTCATCCGCAAGTTCCGGCCTGATCTCGTGATCAACATGGCCTTGCCCTACCAGGACCTGCCGGTCATGGACGCCTGCCTTGCGACCGGCGTGCATTACATGGACACGGCCAATTACGAGCCGCGCGAGGTGGCCAAGTTCGAATACTCCTGGCAATGGGCCTATCAGGACCGCTATCGCGAGAAGGGGATCATGGCGATCCTTGGCTGCGGCTTCGATCCGGGCCAGTCGAACATCTATTGCGCCTATGCGCAGGAATTTCTGTTCGATGAGATCACGACGATCGACATCATCGACTGCAACGACGGCAGCCACGGCAAGGCCTTCGCAACGAACTTCAATCCCGAGATCAACCTGCGCGAGGTGACGCAGCGCGGAAAGTACTGGAAGGACGGCAAGTGGATCGAGATCGACCCGCTGTCGATCTCATGCATGATCGACTATCCGGAGGTCGGCCCGCGCAAGTCCTATCTCATCTATCACGAGGAGGAAGAAAGCCTCGTGAAGAACATCCGGGGCCTGAAGCAAATCCGCTTCTGGATGACGTTCTCGGACAACTACATCAAGCACCTGGAAGTGCTCCAGAACGTCGGCATGACCCGCATCGACCCGGTCATGTACAAGGGCTTTCCCGTCATTCCGATAGAGTTCCTGAAGGAGCTGCTGCCGGCACCATCCTCGCTCGGCGAGAACTACACCGGACGCACCTCGATCGGATGTATCTTCACGGGCAGGAAGGATGGCAAGGAGAAGCGCGCCATCATCTATAACGTCTGCGACCACGCCCAGTGCTATGCCGAGACCGGTGCGCAGGCGGTGTCCTACACGACCGGCGTGCCCCCGGTCGTCGGCGCCATGATGCTCTTCAACGGCGCCTGGAAGAAGCCCGGCGGCGTCTATAACGTCGAGCAGCTTCCTCCCAAGCCCTTCATGGATGAGATCGGCAAGCAGGGACTGCCCTGGGTCCTGAAGCAGATGACGATGGACGAGCAGAAGGAGCTCTTTTCCGTGCGGACCTGACCCCGGGCAAACCCGCACCTCGCCTTGCACGACTGCCGGGCCGGCGCTCGCCGGCCCGTTCCTGTTCAGGAAAGCGCCGATGGCACCAAAACTGCCCGACGATATTCGCACACCGGCCTATGTCCTTGACGAGGCCGCATTGAAACGCAACCTCGCGACCGTCGCGCGAATCCGGCGCGAGTGCGGCGCCAAAGTCCTGCTCGCCACCAAAGCGTGGGCGATGCCCGCGGCCTTTCCGCTGATGCGCGAGCACCTGGACGGCACGACGGCCTCCGGCGAGTACGAGGCGCGGCTTGGTCGCGAGGAATTCGGCAAGGAAGTGCACGTCTATGCGCCGGCTTACGCTCCCGGAGAGGTCGAGCGGCTCTGCGAGTTCGCCGATCATATCTACTTCAACTCGCCCGAACAGATCGGGCGGCTTGGTCCCATCGCGCGCGCAGCCGGGCGAAGGATCGGCATCCGCATCAATCCGGGCTATTCCAACGCGACGCTTGGCGGCGCGCTTTACGATCCGTGCGCACCCTGCTCCCGCTTTGGCACGACCCGGGAGGAGATCGGCCGGCTGCCCTGGGCTGAGATTGACATCCTGCACGTCCATGCGCTCTGCGAGAGCATGGCCGATGGCTCGGCAGGGCTCATCGCGCACGTCGCCCGCGAGTTCGCACCCTATGTCCGGCGGGTCAAGGCGGTGAACTTCGGCGGCGGCCATTTCATCAACAAGGCCGGCTACGACGTCGGCGCGCTGATCCGCGCCATCCGGGACTTTCGCAGTGCCTTTTCCGTGGAGGTGATCCTCGAGCCCGGAGCCGGCATCGTCGTCGATGCCGGCTATCTGGTCGCCACGGTGATCGGGCTCCACCGCAACGAGAAGGACATCGCAATCCTCGACACCTCGGCGAGCTGCCACATGCCGGACGTGCTCGAGGTCCCTTACACGCCAGGCATCCTGGGAGCGGCGGCACCCGGCGTCCACCCCCACACTTATATTCTGGGGGGCAAGACCTGCATGACCGGCGACGTCATCGGCGAGTACGCGTTCCCGGAGCCGCTTGCCCTCGGCAACCGCATCGTCTTCACCGACATGATGCAGTACAGCTTTGTGAAAAGCACCGTCTTCAATGGCACGCCGCGTCCCGATCTCGCGATTCTCGAGGAGAGCGGCCATTATCGCGTGATCAAGAGCTTCGGCTACGAGGATTACCGAACCCTGCTCGGATGAGACGCTCGAGCACGTACCCCCGTTCGGAAGGATCGGTCAGTCTCGCCTACCCGCTACCGTAGCGTCCCTTGAGTTCCTCCGCCCTTGTCCGCGTCTTGCCGATTTTGCAGGCGAGGCTCGCCGTTCCCATGCCGGTCCCTTGAAACCACTCCCACCCGACCGGCTCACCGCAGTCCTGATCGCGAAATGCGCTCCAATTCTGCTGCGCGAGACGGAGCGCCCGCTCCCACTGGCGCCGCTGGCTGGCGGAAAGATGGTCGGCCGACCGGATATGCGCGATTGCCTGGCGATAGATCGCGTTGAGCTCGGCATCCGCCCGCGTGAGTTCCTTGGCGGCGCACGCTACGATCTCGGGCGTCGACACGGCCTTGGCGCAGTCGGCCTCAGACGGCTCGCTCGCTCCTGGCGACGGCCCTGGGACAACAACAAGCGAGAGCACGCAAAGGCACATCCGCAAGCGCCAAGCGTATGACATCGACGATTTCCCTGGTGGCGCCGCGATCGCCGCGACAGTAGCCTTGACTGCAGTATGATCCGAACCGGACCGCAACCGCACGGCCTGAGGCCGGCGGGATCCGGAAAATCACGGCAGGGGAGAGCAAGACAATGGTAGGCCGTCTTCAGGGGAAGACCGCGTTCTGCACCGCGTCGGGCGCCGGCATCGGCCGCGCCACGGCCCTCGCCTTCGCACGCGAGGGCGCCCGGGTCATCGCCACCGATCTCGACGCAGCAAAGCTTGCCGGCCTCAAGGAAGCCGGTGTCGCCGAGTGCCTTCAGCTCGACCTTCTTTCGACCGATGCCGTCATGGCCATGGGCGCCCGCTTCGGCGCCGTCGACATCCTGTTCAACTGCGGGGGCTTCGTGCATCACGGCGATGCGCTCAATTGCTCTGAGAAGGACTGGGACTTCTCCTTCGACCTGAACGTCAAGTCGATGCACAGAGGAATTCAGGCGTTCCTGCCCGCCATGGTCGCCCGCGGCAAAGGCTCGATCATCAACATGGCCTCGGCTGCCGGGCCGTCGAAGGCCGTCGCCAACCGCTATGTCTACACGGCGACCAAGGCCGCCGTCGTCGGCCTCACCAAGGCCGTCGCCTTCGACTTCATCAGGAAGGGCATCCGCTGCAACTGCATCTGCCCCGGCACCATCCAGTCGCCATCACTTGACGAGCGCATCGCCGCGCTCGGCCGCGAGGTCGGCGGCTCCGAGAAAGCCCGCCAGATGTTCATCGACCGCCAGCCGATGGGCCGGCTCGGAACGCCCGAGGAGGTCGCGAGTATCGCCGTCTACCTTGCTTCCGACGAAAGCGCCTTCACGACGGGTCAATCCTTCTTCGTCGACGGAGGCTTTACCCTGTGACGATCTATCTGCACGAGTCCCAGATCCCGCGCGAGACGGACCCCGAGACCGGGCTGCCGATCGGCCCGCGGCTCGCCGATCCGAGCCCCGCCCGCCTCCCGGAGCGTGTCGTTCTCGAGGGCCGCACCTGCCGCCTCGAGCCACTGCACCTACGCCATCGGGACGACCTCTTTCGCGCCTCGAGCCCGCCCGACGCGCTCCGCCGTTTCCGCTATCTGGCGGACGCCCCACCTGCCTCCGCCAGCGAGATGGAACAATGGATCGCCAAGGCCGCTGCAAGTCCCGATCCGATGTATTGGGCCGTCATCGACAAACGGACTGGCCGCTGCGAGGGGCGGCAGAGCTTGATGCGCATCACGCCGGCCCATCGCGTCATCGAGATCGGCAACATCTACTGGGGCCCGGCGATCTCCCGGACACCCGTTGCGACCGAGGCGAACTATTTGTTCGCCAAATACGTTTTCGACGAGCTCGGCTATCGGCGCTACGAATGGAAGTGCGATGCACTGAACGCACCGTCGCGGCGCGCCGCCGAACGCTTCGGCTTTACCTACGAGGGCACGTTCCGTCGCGCCATCATCAACAAGGGCCGCTCCCGCGACACCACCTGGTTCGCCATGATCGACGAGGAATGGCCGCGCCTGAAGACTGCATATGAGCGGTGGCTCGCGCCCGGAAACTTCGATGCCGCCGGTCGCCAGATCGCCGGGCTCGGGGCGCTGACCGCAGAAGCTCTCGGCCGCGCTCCGTGACCGGACTTCAGGCGCGCTGTCGCGCGGCGCGCTCCTGATAATGTCGCAGCAGCCACACGCGCACGGCGCTCGACAGACCGCTGTTGCCGCGGTCGCGGTCGATGCTCTGGACGAGCTTGGCGACCGAAACCCGCTGTTCACGGGCGACCGCTTTGAGGGATTCCCAGAAGGCTTGCTCGAGTGAGATCGACGTGCGATGGCCGTCGATCGTGAACGATCGCTTGATCGGGCGGGACATGGCAGGCAGGCGCGGCGTTTCCGAAGTATCGCGGATCAGTCGTCCTCGTGCGTCGGGGGACGTTCCCTGATCTTGGCATCGAGCCGCGACATCTCCAGGATTTTGTTGGCGTCTTCATGGCGCTTCTCTGCTTTGGTGCGGCCGAAACGCGCCCGATTCTCGACAGCCTTCCGCTCGGCCTCGATACGCGCCCGGCGCTTGCGTGCCTCGCGCAGATTGATGACGTCGCCAGACATGATGCAGTCCTCCTCGCCAGCCGGCCGCGCCCCTTTTTCCCAGCGTCGGGCCCCGGCTACAGCAATGCTGCGGCGCTGAGCCCGGCGAGCATCAGAACATTGAGCAGCGTCGACACATTGACGTCGCCCGGCCTGCGCCGTTGGACGACCTGCACTTTCTCCCGCTTGCACCCTGTTCCGGAGGCTCCGCCGCCTTCGCGAACCCGCGCCCATCCGAGAACCCGCCGCACGAGCCCGCCAACCCGCACGAGCAGTTCGCCCGGGGCCCGCCGCCATCCGTATTTGTAGCCGAAAATCAGCACCGCGACGATCCCGATCTGTGCGAGCGTCGCAATCCAGCCGCTAATCAGAAACCACACGAGGCTGAAGACAAGCGCCAGAAGGCCGCTCGTGAACCACCAGAGCCAGCCGATGATTTCCATCTGCCGTCACTCCGATCCGGCGTCCTGCGACCCCGGTCACTGGTCGCTGCGACACCTGAAACGATGACCACAAACTGACTCGACCTCGGTCAGAGAAAAGTCGCAGGAGTGTGACCGAGCAGGATCTGGCCGACCGCCTCGAAATGCACGCTGCGCGACTGAATTTGCTGCGAGAGCGTATGAATGTCGCGAAAACGCCGCTCGAAGGGGCTGCCCGCGACAATGGCATCGACGCCTGCCGCCTTGTAGACGGTATCGGCCACCTCGATGCCCGCCTGGATCGCATTCGCCGAGGCGAGCCGCACCCGCGCACGGTCCCGGATGTCGATCACACCCGTCTCGCCGGCTCGACCATAGACGTCGGCAAGCGTCTCGGCGATATAGGCGCTCGCCGAGCCAAGACGCGCCTCGGCGCGCCCGACCTCGCCCTGCACCGAAGGCATGTCGGCGAGCCGCGGGAGACCCCGCGGGGACTTTTTCGCGCCGAGATCGAGGAACGCCTCGAGCATGGCCCGGGCAGTGCCGACGGCCACGCCCGCGACGCCAACCGCATAGAGGCCCTGCATGGTGAAGGCATAGAGCGCCCCCGGCACGACGCGAGCCTCCGGCTCTTCGCGCGTTGTCGTGTACGACTCCGGCACGAAAAGCTCCTGGACCTCATAGCTGTCGGATGCCGTGCCTCTGAGCCCGATGGTGTTCCAGGTGTCGATCAGGCGGGCCTTGTCCGCGGGAAAGAGCAGCGTGCGCACGGCCGGCCGGCCATACCGGTTCTGCCGCAAACGTCCGTCCTGCTCCTCGACCTGGGCGTGAATGCCCATCCACGTCGCCTGCCGGCAGCCGCTCGCAAAATCCCACCGACCGGAAACGCGGTACCCGCCATCGACGGCTTGCGCCCGGCAGTCATTGGGCGGTCCCCAGGCCACCAGCGCGCGCGCCGGCAAGAATATCTGACGTGCGGCCTCGGGCTCGAGAAACGCGGCGATGAGCGCGGCGCTGTTGGCGACGAAGACGTTCCAACCGACCGAAGCATCGTGTCGCGAGACCTCCGACACGGCGCGGAAGTAGGTCGCAGGATCGACCTCGTCGCCGCCGTAGATGCGCGGAAGGAGCATCCGCAGGAGCCGCGCGGCATGAAGCTCCGAGAGCAGCGGCTCCGGAATGCGCCGCGTCGCCTCGATCTCATCCGCTGCACGCGCTACGGAGCAGCCGATGGCGCGCGCGCGACCCACGGGGTCGGCGACCGCCGAGAGCGTCTCGGCCCGTTTCCGCCCCTCCCCTCGTCCGCCGACCGCCATGTTGCGTCTCCAAGCGCGCAACCGCCCTCTAGCGGGTCGCAGGCAGCGACCAGCTGAGCTCCTCATAACCGGCCGCAAAGACGCGGTTGGACTGCGCCGGATTTCGGTTGACAAACGGCCGGCCGTAGAGGGGATGTCGCAAGCTTCGCACCTCGTGCTCGACGGTGAACACGACACGGCCCGTCTCGAGATCGACGATATCCTTGAAGCGGTACTGATGCTGATCGTCCTCCTGGCTCACGAGGCCGCGTTCGCCGAGCTTTCGGTAGGGTCCGGAAAAGTCGGCGATGTAAATCGCGACATGATGCCCATCGAAAGGCGGCAGCACCTCATCGCATTCCCTGTAGACAAGCTCCTGATCGGGACCGGCCACGGCATAGGCTTCGGCGCGCCCGCCCGTCTCGCGAACGCCCGCCCGCGTGCCGACGATCTCGCGATAGAACCGGGCAATCGCGCCCGCGGTACCGCGCGGCACGTCGAACGCCACCTCCGGGATCCCGAGCATCATCCGTCCGAAACGCGGCCCCGGTTCGAACACGCGCATCCTGTTTCCCCACGGGCAGGTGACGGCCACGTGATCAGCGTGCGCGGCCACCGCGAAGCGTGTGCCCTTGAGCGGCTCGCGCACCTGTTCAAGGCGCTGAAGGAGCGCCAGCCGATCCGGGATCACGAGCGTCGTAACCCCTCGCAGGACTTGCGGGCTCCCCGTCGGCAGATGGAACTGGCTGCGCCCGACGTTGATCCACATGTTGCCGATGCCGGTCATCAGATAAGGGTCGCGTGTAAGCCCGAGCCCGCTCACGTAGAAGAGCGTCGCAAGCTGCTGATCCGGCACCCGCGTATTCACATGCTCAAGGCCGACGATATTGCCGAGATCCTCGGCGGCGCGATCGAAGCGCGGCTTGTCCTGCATGAGCGACCTCCCGATCGAAGGATTTGCCTGATCCTGGCCGACCGCGCAGGCGCCGTCAAAGCCGTGGCCTGGATCGCAGCCGCTGACGCCGCCACTTGCCACCTGTATAGTGTGCGGGTCGCCTCGACCGGATGGCGCCGCAGCACTGCTTGAACCTCGCCGGGCGACCGTCTCGAAGCCAAGGAGGACGTCATGGCCGTTGCCGAAACCGCAATCCGCAAACCCATCCCGTTCGATGCGAAAAAGCTCGACCAGCTCCTTGACGATGCCGGCATTGACGTCCTCGTCGCCACATCCAAGCACAACGTACAGTATCTCCTCGGCGGCTACCGCTTCTTCTTTTTCGACACCATGGACGCCGTTGGCGTCACCCGCTACTTGCCGGCCCTCGTCTACCAGAAGGGTCGCCCCGAGAACGCCGCCTACATCGGCTGCGCCATGGAGAATTTCGAGAGGGAGCTCGGCAAGTTCTGGCCCTCCACCCTCGATCTCAACGTCATCGGCTCCAAGGAGGCCATGGGGCAGGCACTCGCACACATCAAGAAGCTCGGACCCGTGCGTCGCATCGGAGTCGAGTCGGGCTTTCTTCCCGCCGACGGCGAGGCCGTCCTCAGGCGCGGCCTCTCCAATGTCGACATCGTCGACGCGGTTTTCCCGCTCGAACGCCTAAGAGCCCGCAAGACGGCCGAGGAGATCGGCTATCTGCGCGAGGCCTCCGAGCGCGTCGTCGACGCCATGAAGGCGACATTCGAGAAGCACTGTGTGCCGGGCGCAAGCAAGCTCGAGGTGGTCGAGAAGCTCCGGCAGGAGGAAGTCAACCGCGGCCTCGTCTTCGACTACTGTCTTATGACGGCCGGCACGAGCCTGAACCGTGCGCCGTCCGAGCAGCGCCTTGCGCAAGGTGACATCATCTCCCTCGACTCCGGCGGCAACTACAAAGGATATATCGGCGATCTCTGCCGCATGGGGATCATCGGCGGCAAGCCCGATGCGGAGCTGGTCGACCTGCTCGGCGTCGTGGAGGAAGTACAGCAGGCGGTGCGCAAGCCGATCCGACCGGGCGCCCGCGGCGGCGATATCTGCGATGTCGCGGAGAGGATTCTCAACGCTTCGCCGCACAGGAAGTACTCGCACTTCATGGCGCACGGGATGGGCCTCGTCACCCACGAGGCGCCGCGTCTCATGAACTACCCCCGCATGTCCTATGAGGGCTACGACATGGAGCGGCCGCTCGAAGCCGGCATGTGCATCTCCATCGAGACGACCATGGCGCACCCCAAGCGCGGCTTCATCAAGCTCGAAGACACCATCATGGTGACGCCCGACGGCTATGAGGCCCTCGGCGACGGCGCGCGCGGCTACAACAAGGCAGGCGGTTGAAACCGCCGCGGACCTGCCGACTGACCGGCTCTCCATGCGTCTCATCGAGCGAGCGCCTGGCACAACTTGCAACGCGAGCGTCAGTCGATCCGATCTGGTGATGGCCGCCGTTTCGTGCCACGCTGGCCGCGCATCGCTCCTTCACCGGCCCTCGACAACCGCCCAGGAGACCCGGCATGACGAAGAACGCCCCACGCGGAAACTACGAAATCGACGTCGAGGATGTGGAGTACCGCCGCGACGGCGCGACGGCGCTTCTGGCCAGGCTCTATCGGCCGAAGGGCAGCGGACCTTTTCCGGTCATGGTCGACCTGCACGGCGGCGCCTGGTGCACCGGCGACCGCAACAACGATACCAAGATCAACGAGGCGCTGGCGCGCTCGGGCGTCGTCGTCGCCGCTCTCGACTGGCGGATGCCGCCGGTCGCGAGCTATCCGGGCTCGCTCCAGGACATCCACTATGCGATCCGCTGGCTCAAGGTGCGCGCTCCTCAGATGAAGGCGCGCGCCGACCGCGTCGGCGTCATCGGCATTTCGTCGGGCGGCCACCAGGGGATGTTGCTCGCCATGCGCCACAAGGACAAGCGGTACGCCGCCATTCCCCTCCCCGGCGCCGACGGCATCGATGCCCGGCTCCAGTGCGCCGTGCTGTGCTGGCCGGTCATCGATCCGATCGGCCGCTACCGCTACGCCAAGGAAGTGCAGGCGAAGGGCGGCAGCTACCCGGAGGAGATCGACCGCGTGCTGCCCTCGCATGTCGCCTACTGGCAGACCGAAGAGGCGATGGCGGAAGGCGCCCCGGCGACCGCGCTCGAGGCGGGCGAGGACGTCGACCTGCCGCCCACGCTCGTGGTGCAGGGGACGGCGGACAAGATGCACCCGCGACCGCATCTCGACCGCTTCGCGGCGGCCTACAGGGCGCGCGGCGGCGCCATCGAGGTCGCCCTCTACGAAGGCGAGGCGGCAGGCTTCATCGTTCGCAACACCAAGGACCCCGCCAATGCGGCGGCCGGCCTCGAGCGCATCGTCGCCTTCGTGCACAGGACGCTGGCTTGAGCGGCAGGAAGGGAACGCACTGCACCCCGTCCCCTTCGCCGCCTTCTGCTCTCACGCCTGTAACTCCGGCACAACCCAGAACGGCTTCTCGCCGCGCAGCATCCGCTCGACGTTGTCGAAGGCGTTCCGGAACCGCGCGACGTGATTGTCCGATGTCGGCCCCGCAAAGTGCGCGGTGAGCACGACGTTGTCGAGCTTGAACAGCGGATTGTCGGCAGGCGGCGGCTCCTCGTCGAAAACGTCGAGACCGGCACCAAAGATCTTGTGCTGGCTGAGGGTCTCGCACAACGCCTTCTCGTCGATGACGGGGCCGCGCGCCGTGTTGACGAGGATCGCCGAGGGTTTCATGAGAGCAAGCTCCGCCTTGCCGATCATGTGCTTGGTTGAGGCATTGAGCGGAACGTGCAGGGAGACGAAGTCGGAGCGCCGCAGGAGCTCCCGCAAGAGCCGGAACTTGACACCCAGCGCGTCCTCCTCGTCCTCGGAGAGCCGTTTGATGTCGTAGTACTCGACCTTCATGCCGAACGCCTGCGCCCGGCGCGCCACTTTCCGGCCGATGTTGCCAAGGCCGACGATGCCGAGCGTCTTGTCGTAGACCTCGTACATGACCGGCGCCGGACCGTTGCCGCGCCAGCGCCCGCCCGCAACGCTCTGGTGCTGCCAGATGACCCGGCGCGCCACGGTCAGCATCAGCATCATGGCATGCTCGGCAACCGATATGGCGTTGGCGCCGCCGTTGTTGGCGACCGGCACCCCGGCGCGACGGGCCGCCTCGATGTCGACCGCATCGTAGCCCGCCGAAAGGAGCTGCACGAGACGGAGCTTCTTGCCGGCCTTGTAGAAGGCATCCTCCATCTTGACGTTCGGATAGCAAACCATGAACTCGGCAGTCTTGAGCGCCTCGTCGAAGGCGGCGGTGCCGGGTTGCGCGAGCACCAGATCGATCGACGAGGGCGCCATCTCGGCGGCGAGTTTGCCTGTCGCCTCGGTGGGCGGCACCAGAATCACTTTCGGCTTCATTCCCATTCTCTCCTAGCTGCGCCCGGACGCCGTCCCGGCGCGGGCCATGGTCCTTGTTCGGTTGCCGAACCGCGCGCCGGCACATTTGCCTTCGAAGCTCGCTGCTCCCGGCCGGATTCTAGAATGGCCGGTCAAGCACGTAGCGGCGCCGGTCCGGAGGGATGGTCTCGGGCTTGAGTTCGCCCCCCGCGAGCAGCGTGTTCCAGAACGTGTAATCGGCCTGATGGACGATCATGCAGGCAAGGCTGCGGATCAAGAGCTCGCCCTCGCCCGAGTGCGCCATGGCGATATGGGCAATTTCCTCGGGCAGTCCGACCGTCAGACAGATGTGTGCGCCGTAGGCCGGATGGCGGATCGAGGGACGTCCATAACGCTTCTGCTCGGCCCGCCAGCGGCGGCGGCGCTCCGGATCGAACTCCCAGGCCTTGCCGACATCGTGCAGGAGACCGCCGGCGACGATCACGTCCATATCGATCGCAAGCTCCGGGTATGCGGACCCCATCTCGCGGGCGATGGCGACGGCGAGCCGTGTAACGCCGCGCAGGTGATCCGTCTGGTCGCCGCGCTTGGCTTCGTTGACATCCGGGTTCCCGGCCGGCGGAATCTCGCGGATGGAGTTGAAGCTCGAGTTGGCGATGGCATAGGCCCACGCCTCGACGGCCTTGGCGCGCAGGTCTGCATCCGTGATCTGCGCAACCTCCGGCAGCTCCTCGACGATCTGACCACGCAGCGCATCGGTGACGGGCCGGCCAACCTTGGCCCATCCGGCCCGCTCTGCTTTCTTGGCCATTGCGACCTCCCTTGCCCGCCTACTTTTCCACTGTTCGCCGTTCGATCTCCAGCATGGCGTCAAGCCCGATCGTCTGATGGACGAGTTCCTGCTCCGCCTTGGCGCCGCCCGCCCCGAGCATCGGGACCGGCTCGCCGCGCGCCATCGCCGCATAGGCCTCGCGCCAGGCCTTGTGCGCCGCCATGAGCGGCGTCGAAGCATCGATGATGAGGCGATAACCGAGACGAGAAAGCTCACGCCGATCGAGCCCCGCCGCCCGCACGGCGTCGCCTGCGGCGAGCAGCACCAGCGGGCCGCCGACACGCTCGCCGATCAACTTTATTTCCTCCGGCACCTTGGCGAGCACAAGCAGCAGATCGGCGCCGGCCTCCCGGTAGGCGCGGGCGCGCGCAAGCGCTTCCCCAAGACCGTGCATCCGGGCCGCGTTGGTCCGCGCGATGATAACAAAATCGGAATTGCGCCGGGCCCTGACCGCCTCCCGGATCTTCTCGACCATCAGCTCCGCCGGGATGATGTGCTCGATGCCGATGTGATGGTGCGCCCGCTTCGGGAGTATCTGATCCTCGATCTCGATCGCATCGAAGCCCGCGGCCTCCGCCATCCCGATGGTGCGGTGCAAGTGCATCGGGTCGCCGAAGCCGCAGGCGCCGTCGAGAATGAGCGGCAGTCGGCACACGGCCTTGATGTCAAGCGCGGCCTGACAGAGCTCGCTGATGTTCAGGTTTGCTTCGGTGACGCACTTGAGATAGCCGGTCGCGCCGCCGCCGAGGTAAAGGGCTTTGAAGCCAGCCGCCTCCGCGAGCTTCGCCATCATCGGGTTGAGGACGAGCGGCGCCTCGACCGGGTCAGGGCCGTCGAGCAGTGCGCGCAAGGTCGTCATGGCCTGTCCTGGTCCGCTCTGGGGTGTGAATCACTGCGCGGTGAGCCCGCCATCCACGACCATGCCCGACCCGGTCATGAATCCGGCATCGTCGGAGGCAAGGAACACGATGCCAAGGGCGATGTCCTCGGGCACGCCGAGACGACCGATCGGATGCTGCCGCAAGGCCACGTTACGGGCGCTGTCGACATCGTTTGAGCCAAGCTGCTGGGCGCGCGCCGAGAAGGTCTGCGCGCCCATGTCCGTCTCGATGACGCCCGGATGGATCGAGTTGACGCGGATGCGCCAGCCTTTGCGGCCAAAGGCCAGCGCCGATGATTTGGTGAAGAGCGTCACGCCGCCCTTGGTCATGGAATAGAGGGGATCGAGCTGCGAGCCGACAAGCCCCGCGACCGAAGCGAGGTTGACGATCGCGGATCCGTGGCGCGAGGTCTTGCCGCGCTCGGCGAGCGCCGGCGCGCACACCTTCGTGCCGAGCCAGACCCCCGTCATGTTGATGGCAACGAGGCGTTGCCATTCCTCCATGGTGACGTCCATCAGGTCACGGCCGAGGAAGATGCCGGCGTTATTGACCAGGATGTCGAGGCCGCCGTGCTGCTTCAGGGTGGCGTCAAGGGCTGCCCTCCAGCCGGCCTCCGTGGTGACGTCGAGCTTTGTGAAAAGAGCCTCGCCGCCCGCCGCCTTGATCTCGGCGACGGTCTCCTTGGCGCGATCCTCGAGCACGTCGCCGACCACGACCTTGGCGCCGGCCTTGGCCATCTGCCGTGCCGTCTCGGCGCCGATGCCGCGCGCTGCGCCCGAGATGAGAGCCACCTTGCCGTCAAGCCTGTTCATGATGCCTGCTCCTCGCTGACCGGTTTCAACCCCGGCGCGAGGCTAGCATCTTCTCCGGGATTGGCGAGCCTCCAGGCCCGCAGCCGAGCGATGCGCCGCGTGCGCAGGCCCAGGCGTCGCGGTCCGCTTCTCGACGGCCCTCGGCTCACGTCTTGAGAGCCGCCTCCCACTCAGCCGGTGCGAAGCCGATGAGAAGGCCGCCCGGGTGCTCGACGATGGGACGTTTGATGATCGACGGCTGCTCCAGCATCAGCCGGCGCGCCGACGCGGCGTCGATGTTCGTCTTGGCCTCCGGCGGCAGCTTGCGAAATGTCGCGCCGGCACGATTGAGCACTTTGTCCCAGCCCGCAGTCGCAACCCAGCCGTCGAGTTTTGCGGCCGGAACCCCCGACTTCTTGTAGTCGTGGAAGGCGTAGGCGATTTGTCTCGCCTCGAGCCAGCTCCGAGCCTTCTTCACGGTCTCGCAGTTCGGGATGCCGTAGAGAACGATCGCCATAGGATGCCACTCGATACGCCAGACCGCACGCCCGATCGACGCGACGACTAGGGCAATTGCCAGCTGCTGCGAGACACGCCCCGCCGCTCCCGCGGGCGGCCGTCACCTTGATCGGCCCTCGTCGCATTATCCTGTCGCTCGACCGGCGCCAACCGGCTATGCTGCCGCCGTCTTGTTCCGGCCGTTGAGCCGGACATCCCGCAGCCTATGGGAGCTCGCATGGATCCGAACCTGATGATCGAGATCGTCTCGGACGTGGTTTGACCCTGGTGCTTCATCGGCAAGCGCCGGCTCGAGGCTGCCCTGGCAACCTGGACCGAGCGCCACCCCGGCGAGGCCCCGCCAGCCGTGCGCTGGCTGCCTTTTCAGCTGAACCCCGATATTCCAGAGGCCGGAATTCCGCGCAAGACCTACCTTGAGGCGAAGTTCGGGTCCGGCGCGCGTCGCAACTATGATCGCATCGAGGCCATCGGCCGCAGCCTCGGGCTGGCCTTCGACTTCGATGCGATCAAGGTGCAGCCGAACACGGTCAACGCGCATCGCCTGATGCGCTACGGCGCGCTTGCCGGCTGCGAGGACGCGACGGCGGAGGCCCTGTTCCGCGCCTACTTCATCGAGGGCCGAGCCCTTACCGACCTCGACGTGCTCGCCGACATCGGAGCGAGCGCCGGCCTCGATCGGGACGCGCTCGCAACCTACCTCGCATCCGACGAGGGCCGGGCTGAAGTCCTTCGGGCTGACCTTGGCGCCCGCCAGGGCGGCATTAACGGCGTGCCCTTCTTCATCTTCAACCGGCGTGTCGCCGTCTCGGGCGCGCACGAGCCCGAAACGCTGCTCGCCGCGATGGAGAAGGCGGCGGACGGCTAGGGAGCCTCTACGGCGCGCGAGGGTTCGGTCGACTTGGTCGACCACCCCGCGCGTCCATAGTCCGTGTCGCCGTCGTGATCTTGCAGTTCGCAATGTGCCGCCTGCCTTGTGTCCGCCCGGCGGAACCGGGCGGCGAAGGTGAGACGGACGGCTCGAACACGGCATCGCGTGAGCTGCCGCGTCGGGTCCTGGGCACGGTTTTTTCTGGACCTGCTCCCGTTTCTTCGCCCCAAACCTCATGGCGTGTCGGCCACGCACGCAGAGGAAGGTTACTGACAGCCCCGTGCGCGCGGCAGGATTGGTCCTCTCGCGGCAAGCGCGTCATGCTGGGGGGATTGCTGGACCGGACTTGCCAGAGCAGGCATTCTATTTGATTGGTGACGACAAGATGACGTGCCGGTGCCACGCCGGCTCCGGCCCCCGATCAGACAGCACGCGAGAAATCTCCCATGCCGAACGCCATTGACCTCAAGAACCGCATCGCCGTCGTCACCGGAGGCGCGCAGGGAATCGGGCGGGCGACCGTGGAACGGTTCGTCGCTTCGGGCGCCAAGGTCGCAATCTGGGACCAAGACATCGCGCTGGCAGAAAAGACGGCGGCGGCCGTCGGGCCGGCGGTCAGGGCCTACGCCTGCGATGTCACCGACTTCTCGGCGATCGAGCGGGCCCGCGACCGGACGCTTGCCGACTTCGGGCGCATCGACATCCTGGTCAACAATGCCGGCATCGCCGGTGCCAACGCCACCACCTGGGAGACGAGTTTCGAAGAGTGGCGGCGCGTCATGAGCATCAACCTCGACGGGCCGTTTCTCGTTTGCAAGGCGGTGGTGCCCGGCATGATCGCGCAGAACTATGGGCGCATCGTCAACATCGCCTCCATCGCCGGCAAGGAGGGCAACCCGAACGCGGCGCATTACTCGGCCTCGAAGGCGGGCGTCATCGGCCTCACCAAATCACTCGCCAAGGAGACGGCCGGCAAGAACATCTCGGTCAATGCCGTCACGCCGGCGGCCGCGCGCACCGCCATCTTCGCGCAGATGCAGCAATCGCACATCGACTTCATGCTCTCGAAGATCCCGCGCGGGCGCTTCGTGCAGGTCGAGGAGGTGGCGGCGCTGATCGCCTGGGCGGCGTCCGAAGACTGCTCGTTCACCACCGGCGCGGTGCTCGACATCTCGGGCGGACGGGCGACGTACTGAGCCGTAAGTCGCAACGGCCGCGGCCGAGCACGCCAGCGGCTCGGCCCGCATGGCCATCAGAACGTCATCGCGAGCCGCGTACCCTCGTCGATTGCGCGCATGGCGTCGAGTTCCGCCGCCTTCGCCGCGCCGCCGATCAGATGCGCGCGAACGCCGCGGCTCGCGAGCGCATCGAACAGCGACCGCTCGGGTTCCTGGCCCGCGCAGACGACGATGGTATCGGCGGGAACGACCCGATCCTCGCCGCCGACGGTGATGTGCACGCCCGCTGCGTCAATCCGGCGATAGGTAACGCCCGTCAACTGCTCGACTCCCCGCTTTGCGAGCAGCAGGCGAAGGATCCAGCCTGTCGACACGCCGAGACCGCGGCCCATGCGACCGGGCTTGCGCTGCAGCATGACGATGCGGCGTTCGGGCTTTTCCTCAATGGCCGGCCTAAGTCCGCCCTTCTCCTCGATCGAGGGATCGACGCCCCACTCGGCAAGAAAATGAGCGGGCCTCATGGCCACGTCCGCCGGCGGCGACGACAAGTACTCGGCGACGTCAAAGCCGATCCCGCCGGCGCCGATGATGGCGACGGTGCGCCCTGCTTTCACTTGCCCCGAGAGCACGTCGATGTAGCTCACGACGTTGCCTCGGTCCGCCCCGGGAATGTCGAGACGCCTCGGGAGAACGCCTGTCGCGACCACGACCTCATCGAAGTCCGAGAGCGCATCGGCCGAGGGACGAGATTGCAGCCGTACCTCGATCCCGTGCTTCGCAATCATGCGCCGCCAGTAGCGCAGCGTCTCGTCGAACTCCTCCTTGCCCGGCACCACGCGCGCGAGGTTGAGCTGTCCGCCGATCGCGGAACCGGCCTCGAAGAGCATCACCTCATGTCCGCGCTCCGCGGCCGTTATGGCGCACGCAACGCCCGCTGGGCCCGCGCCGACGACAGCGATGCGCTTCGTCCTTGCGGGCGGCGGCAGGTCGAACTCGATTTCGCGCCCCGCTTTCGGATTGACGAGGCAGCTCGCGACACGGCCCGAGAAGATATAGTCGAGGCACGCCTGATTGCAGGCGATGCAGACGTTGATCTCGTCCGCGGCGCCCCGCCGCGCCTTGGCGACGAAATCGGGGTCGGCGAGCCAGGGACGCGCCATCGACACAAGGTCGGCGTCGCCGGCTGCAAGTACGCGCTCGGCAAGCTCAGGCGTCGAGATGCGGTTCGAGGCGATGACCGGGATGCGGACCGCGTCCTTGAGACGCCGCGCCGCAAACGTCCAGGCGGCGCGCGGAACCTTCTGCGCGATGGTCGGCACGCGCGCTTCGTGCCAGCCGATGCCCTGGTTGAGGATCGTCGCACCGGCGGCCTCGACGGCCCTCGCCTGGGCGACGATCTCCTCGCCCGTGAGCCCGCCTTCCACGAGGTCGATCGAGGAGATGCGGTAGATGACGATGAAATCGTCCCCGACCGCGCGGCGCACCGCTTTCAGGATTTCGACCGGAAAGCGCAGCCGGTTCTCGAGGCTCCCGCCCCAGGCGTCGGTTCGGTCGTTGGTGCGCGGCGCGGTGAATTCATTGATGAGGTAGCCTTCGCTGCCCATGATTTCGACGCCGTCGTAGCCGGCCTCGCGCGCCAGCGCGGCGCATCGGGCGAAATCGGCGATCGTGCGCTGGATGTCGTCCTCGCTCATGCGCCGCGGTGGCCGGGGATTGATCGGCGAAGCCAGCGTCGAGGGCGCCAGGGACGCGCCATGGGTCGCATAGCGCCCGGCATGAAGGATCTGCAAGGCGATCTTGCCGCCCTCGCCATGGACCGCTGCCGTCACCGGCCGATGCTCTGCGATCTGTTCTCGCGCGGCGAGAATAGGGCCGCCCGGCTCGAGCAGGCCGTCGCCGTTCGGCGAGAAGCCGCCGGTGACGATCAGCGCCGCGCCGCCCCGGGCGCGCGCCGCGTAGAAACGGACAATGCGTTCCCCCGCCCGGTCGAGGGTCTCGAGGCGGGTGTGCATCGAGCCCATGATGGCGCGCGAGGCAAGCGTTGTGAAGCCGAGGTCGAGGGGCGCAAGGAGGTGGGGAAACGCTGTCATGCCGGCGCATCCTGGGGTCTACTTTGTTCACCGCACGATTAGCACGACGGCAGGGGAGCCAGCCAATGCGCGCGGGCCGTCTCCCTTGGGGCTGCAGCGTGCGGCCAGTTGATGAGAGCCCGCGAACAAGAACGCCCGGACCCACCCTTGCACGCGGGCCTTGCAGATGGCCCGGCGCTGCGCCTAATTGACGCCGAGGCGGTCGCAGGCGCCGCTGTGGCCAGCATGGAGGGCGGTCCCGTGATACGACCCCGCATTCGGATCGGCACGCGTGGTTCGCCGCTGGCGCTTGCCCAGGCCGGCGAAGTGCGCGACCGCCTCGTGCGCGCGGGCGGCGTCGACGCTGCCGACCTCGAGATCGTCGTCATCCGAACGAGCGGCGACCGCATCCAGGACCGGCCGCTTGCCGAGGCGGGCGGCAAGGGCCTTTTCACCAAGGAGATCGAGGACGCCCTGCTTGCCGGCGAGATCGATCTCGCGGTGCATTCGATGAAGGACGTCCCGACCGTATTGCCGGACGGGCTCACCGTCGCCGCCGTGTTGCCGCGCGAGGACGTGCGCGACGCCTTCATCAGTCATGTGGCCCCATCACTTGAAGCGCTCAAGCCTGGCGCAGTCATCGGAACATCCTCCCTGCGCCGCGCGGCGCAGGTTCGCCGTCTGCGCCCCGACCTGCGGCTGGTCCCGTTTCGTGGCAACGTCGAGACGCGCTTGCACAAGCTTTCTCAGGGCTTGGCGGACGCAACCCTGCTCGCGATGGCAGGCCTCAACCGTCTCGGCCGAAGCGCCGAAATCGGATCACCCATTGACCCCGAGACGATGCTGCCCGCGGTCGCTCAGGGCGCGGTCGGCATCGAGATCCGCAGCGCCGACGAGCCCATGCGCCGCCTTGCCGCCGCCATTGACGACGCTGTCTCGCGGCTGTGCGTCGAAGCCGAGCGGGCCATGCTCGCGCGGCTCGAGGGCTCCTGCCGGACCCCAATCGCGGGACTCGCGGTGCTCAGGGGTTCAGAGTTGCATCTGCGCGCGGAAATCCTCACGCCCGATGGGCGCGAGCACCACGTCACAGAGCGCCGGGGACCGGCCGCCGACGCGCTGCAGATCGGCGCAAGTGCGGGCAGCGAGCTACTCGCGCGGGCTGGACCGCAGTTCTTCACGAGTGTTGCGTGATGCGCATTCTTGTCACTCGGCCGGAGCCGGATGGCTTGAAGCTTAAGGGCCTGCTGGAAGCGCGTGGCCACGAGGCTGAGGTCGAACCCCTGATGCGCGTCTCGTTCGAGGGCTATCCGCCGATCGACCTCGAGGGCGTGACTGCGGTCGTCGCGACGAGCCGCAATGCGCTGCGCGCCATCCGGGAACAGATCTCGCCGGACGCAGCGCACGCCTTGCGCATCTACGCGGTCGGCGCCGGCACCGCGGAGGAAGCGCGGCGGCTCGGATTCGGTTCGATCATCACGGGCCCCGGTACGGCATCAGGCCTCGTCCCGATCATCGCGTCAACGCTAGATCCGGCCGAGGACCTGGTTCTGATCTTGCGCGGCGAGCGCGTAAGTCTCGACATCCAGCGCGAACTCGAGGTGCTCGGGTTTCGCGCGCGCGATGCCATCGTCTACCGGATGGTCGCAGCCCAAGCGTTGAGCGAAAGCGTACAGGAGCAAATCGGGACTGGCGAGATCGATGCGGTCCTGCTCATGTCGCAGCAGACGGCCCTGATCTACGCCCGCCTCGTCAACCGGCACCGCCTGCAGGCGGCCGTGCGCCGGATCATCCATCTCTGTCTCTCGGAAGATGTTGCCAATCTTCTGAAATCGCATATGGATGTGCCGATTGAGGTCGCCGAGCGGCCGAGCCTCGACGAAGTGCTTGCCCTCGCGGATCACGCTGCTGCACAATTCTGCCGATAGTCCGTGAAACAAGGGCGGGATCGCGGCGTCCGACCCTCCCCGGCTGGCGCCTCGCGAGCGCAATTCCCGGCGGAGCCGCGCTGCAATCGACGGAGGCGTACCACCCAATGACCGACAAGAAGGACGGCGCCGGCAAGGCTCAAGAGCGGAGCGCCGCCGAGGCGAGCTCAGCGAAGCGGCCCTTCGCTACGATCGACCTCAAAGCGACCGACGTGTCGTCGAAGCCTGGCTCAAACGACCCTTCCGTCACCCAGAGCAGCCAAGGCGACAGCGCCGACAAGATCGTTGCCGCAGGACGTGATTTGCGTAGTCAACGCGCCGCCGGAAGCGGGCCGTCGCCGGATCTGCGACCGGCAGAGCCGGCCGCCTCCCCCGCGTCCGAAGCATCTCGGCGCGATGCCGCATCGCCGATGCGTGGCGCGCCGGGCGGACTGTCGCGCATCCTCACGCATGTGGCCGCAGGCCTTGCGGGCGGGCTCATCGTGCTCCTCGCTGCTCACTTTCTCGCGCCGCGGATGGGGCTCGATGGCAAGCCCCAGAGCCCGGTCGTCAGCGGGATTACGCCGGACTATGGCGCACGCCTTGATGTCCTCGAAGCGCAAGTGCGTGAGAGACTGACCCAGGCACAGCCGGCCCCGTCACCGCGCTTGGCGGTTCTCGAGCAGGGACTTGCGAAACTCGAGGATGTGCAACGCCAGATCGCAACGATGGGCGAAGCGCAGTCACGGCTGCTCGGCGAGACCGCAACGCTGCGCGAGGCATTGGCCAAAGCGCAGAGCCTCCATGAGGCGGGCGACCGGTTGGCGAAGCTTGAAGAGCAGCTGTCCGCCATGTCGGCGGCGGCCGCCGCCGATCCCCAGCGCGCCGGCCGACTGCCGCAGCTCGCGCAGCTTACAGGCCAGATCGCCGATCTCAAGGCCAGCATCGACAACCGGCTCGCGGCCCATCGCAAGGATGTCCTGGTCGAAGCCGAAAGGATGGCTGCGCAGAGCCTCGAAGCCGCTGAGACTGCCAAGGCAGGAGCCCTCCGGCTCGACAAGGAAGTAACGGCGCTGCGCTCCGAATCCCTCAGACTGTCGGAGCGGATCGAGCAGATGAAGAACGCCGCCGACCGCCTCGAGCAAAGCCTCAAGGGCACGCAAAGCGAGACGGTCGAGCTGAAAGCGGCCCTCGACGGCTTCCGGGGCGACGTCAGCGGACAGTTCAGGGCGACGGCGAAGCCTGCCGATGTCGCGATGGCGGTGGCGCCGCTCGCCGATCGGGTGCAGAAGCTTGAGGCAAGCGTCGAGAATGTCGTGAAGGCGGAGGCGGACCGCAAGTCCAACGCCGAGCGCATCGTCCTTTCTCTCGAACTTGGCAATCTGAAGCGCGCCATGGAGCGCGGGCAGCGGTATTCCGCCGAGCTTGCCGAGGTGCGCAAGGTCGCGGGTGATCGTATCAACCTCGCCGCGCTGGAGCGATTCCAGAACGAGGGCGTGCCGACGGTGGCGGAGTTGCAGCGCGCCTTCCGACCTCTGGCGGCCGCCATCATCGACGCCGACGCGCAACCGCCCGACGGCGGGGTCGTTGATCGCCTCCTTTCGGGCGCGAAGACCATCGTGCGCGTGCGCAAGACGACAGTTGATCCGTCCGACACGAGCGCCGAGGCCGTTGTGGCACGCATGGAAGCGGCGCTAAAGGACCTGCGACTGGCAGACGTCGTTAGCGAGGCCGGGAAGCTGTCGGCGAAGGCGGCGGCGCCAGCGCAGGACTGGCTGCGCAGGATCGAGGCGCGCCGCTCGGTCGATGCCGCGCTCGCGGAAATCGACGCCCAGCTCAAATCATCCCTGGGGGCGGCCCCGGTTCCCGCCAAGGGAGCCCGACCATGATCCGCCTCACCCTTTTTCTCGTTGGCACCGTGCTTGTCGCCGCCGGGCTCTCCTGGCTCTCTGACCAGCCCGGAACACTGCTCGTCACCTGGAAGGGCTACGAGATCGAGACAACCGTGTTCCGGGCAGTGGTGCTCCTTACGTTTGTGGTCGGCTTCGCCATCTTTATCTGGTCGATCGCACGCCAGATCTGGTTGAGCCCGGCCGTGATCGGGCACTACTTCACGAGACGTCGGCAGCAGCGCGGACTCGATGCGCTCTCGAGCGGCATGATCGCCATCGGTGCCGGCGACCGGGCACTGGCGGCCCAGTATGCCGTTCAGGCGCGCAAGGCGCTGCCGAACGAGCCGCTGACCCATCTGCTGCGGGCCCAGGCAGCCCAGCTTGCCGGCGATCGAGCCACGTCGCGGCGCATTTTTGAAGCGATGCTGGCCTCGCCCGACACAGAGCAGCTCGGATTGCGCGGACTGTTTCTTGAAGCTGAACGCGTTGGCGAGCACGAGGCGGCCCAGCAGTTCGCTGAGCGCGCCCTCTCGCTCAATCCCAAGCTCGCCTGGGCGTTCGACGCGCTGTTCGACCTTCAGTGCAAGAACTCCAACTGGCAGGGAGCGCTGGAGACGCTGACGATCGGCAGCCGCAACGGCCTGATCGAGAAGCCAGACGCCAACCGGCGCCGCGCCGTGCTGCTCGCGGCCGAGGCCCAGGCGCTCGAGGAAGAGAGCGGGGACAAGGCGCTGGAGCTCGCGCTCAAGGCGCACGATCTTGCGCCGGAACTCGTTCCTGCTGCCGTCATCGCCGGCCGGCAGCTCGCCGCACGAGGACAGACCGCCAGGGTCGCCAAGGTGATCGAAAGGACCTGGAAGCGGTCGCCGCATCCCGAACTAGCGCTCGTCTATGCCCATGCTCGGCCGGGCGACAGCCCTCGCGACCGTCTGGATCGCGTGAAGCGGCTGGCGCGACTGGCACCGCACTCCAATGAAGGCCCAATTGCGATCGCAGAAGCCGCCATCGAGGCCCGCCGCTGGGACGAGGCTCGCTCAGCCCTCGCCCCGCTGCTCGACGGGCGGCTTACGCAGCGCGTGTGCACGCTGATGGCCCGCATCGAGGGTGGCCAGCGCGAGAACGCGGGCGCCGTCCGCGAGTGGCTTGCCCGCGCCTTGCATGCCCCACGCGATCCGGCGTGGACGGCCGACGGGATCGTCTCGGACACTTGGGCGCCAATCTCCCCTGTGACCGGCGCGCTCGACGCTTTCCAGTGGCGAGTTCCGGTTGAGAGCAGGTCCGTCGAGGACAGCGAAAAGTCGCTCGCGCAGGTGGAAGAGCTGATTGCCTTGAGCGCCGATAAGCCGACAAGCGCCGCAACTCCGCGGCGCGAAGTCATCGACATCGACGCCGCAGGTGAAGGGGCAGCCGAGACACTGGCGACGGAGCGCGGCATCCGGCCCGCCCCCCTGCCCGCCGACTCCACTGGCGCCTCACCACATCCTGCGCCAGCAACCAGCGACGACCCGGCGCCCCCAGGTACCACAGAGCGCGATCGCACGATATCAAGATCTGAGGGACAAAACGGCTCTGCCGCGATCAGGCTTGAGCATGCCGCGTCTGCCTCCACCCAAAGCGCAGCGGCACGCCCAATCCCGGCCCACGCCGCAGCCCGCGCGGTCTCGCCGGAAAGCGAAGCCACTGCCGTCGCAGGCCCCGCACCGGCACGGACAAAGCCCGTCGCACCGGCTGTCACTCTGTTCGTGTCACCGCGAGCGCCGGACGATCCGGGACCCGAAGATGCCGAGCCCCCGCAGCCCCTCCATCCGGGTCTTTCCACGCAGCACGCGAAGCGATCGGGCTGACGCGATTCGCCGTGTCCGATGGACCGCCGCCCCAGGCGAGGCGCCTGTGTCCGCAGCGGGCGATCGCCTCGGCGACCGGCCGGAACCTCGCTTGGAATGGCGGCCCGTCGCACTCGCAGGGCATCGCGACGTCAACGTCTTGCGTCGCGCTTAGCGCGGCAGGTCGTAGCCGATGGCGCTTTCGACCTCGATGGTCTTCTTCACGGCCGGCCGCTGCATCATGCGCGCATAGTGCGCCTCGAGCGCCGGAAAAGTTCCCGGCGGCTGCTGCAACGCGCCTGAGAAACGCCAGTAGAGGCGGAACAGGTGGATGTCCGCGATCGAGTAGCGGTTTCCGACCGCCCACTCTCGGCCCGCAAGCCGCTTCTCGGCGATCTGCCAGGCGGCGAGCGCCGCATCCGCCCCCTTGGCGCGCGCGGGATGCACCGTCGCGGCGAGAAACGACATCCACGAGATCGCCTGCGCCTCGGCCTCGACGCCACCCTCGGGCCACAGTCCTGCTTTCGGGTTGGCCTTCGCCAGATAGTAGAGGATGCCGGCAACCTCGGTCAGCGCGCGGCCCTCGACGAGCAGCGTCGGCACCTTGCCCTCGGGATTGATCGCCAGATACTCAGGGGTGCGGTTTTCTTTCCTGGCGAGCGAGATCGCCTTGCGCTCGAACGGGGCGCCAATCTCGTAAAGCGCAATGTGCGGCGCCATCGAGCTGGTGCCGGGGCAGAAGTAGAGCTTCAGCATGTCTCAATCCTTCATCAAGAGTGCGCCGCCAGCGTGCGCTCGGAAAACCGTGGCGGTTCTGCCGCCTTGCGATGGCGAGCGTCATTCCGCGCGCGACATCCCTCTGAAGCCTAGGCGAACTCATCCATTAGTGAAATGGCTGCGCGGAAGACCGCACCTCGTTGATATGCGTCAGTGCGGACGGACGGGCTGCTTGACCCCCTATGTTAATCAAATCTTGAGTCCGGCATCAGGCTGGCAGACTCTTGGCATCCGCCATACGAGCTGCCGACGCCGGCTTGGAAAGCCGGCCCCCTGGGGACGCGCATGTTCAGTTGTTGCATGGCCGCAAGGATGCGTTTTCGCCGACGCTGCGCCAAAGTGTCTGTTCTCGTCGTCACCCTGCTCGGCGCATGGCGGCCCGGCCCGGCTGTCTCGGGGACCTTCCGTGCCAGGGTACTTTCGCAAACGTCGAGAACACCGCCGCTGCACGAGACTATCGGGCGTGCCAGGCAGCTCGGATGGCAGAGGCGTTCTTGGCGCGATGCGGTCTGGCGCCTCGGCTGCGCTACAGCATTCGCTTCGTCCCCGAGGTGAAGAATGAGCTCGGAAATTGCATCTTCGGCCAGTTCCGACCGAGCGAGCAACTGGCCATCGTCCTCGGTCATGGCGCGCTCATGACCCTCGTTAAGGCAATTCCACGCGACGACCCGAGCAGCGTTTACAGGCGACTGCCCGCCGCCGAATTGCATTACAGTCTGATCGTGCATGAGGTCGGTCACGCCATCGTGCATCAGAATCTTTCGCTTCCGCCCTGTCGCCCGGTACACGAATACGTTGCAGGACTCCTTCAGGTTTCATCCATGTCAGACGCATCGCGGAGAATTTTCCTCGAAAGTTTCTGCTGTGACCCCTTCCTTTCATCCGGGTGAAGCCAGAGTCGTTGGTTTAGATTGGCGCAGGAGCGCCGGCGGAGCAACGGGCGATCGGCGGAGCTGGTCGGGGTTGCGGAGCCGATCGCCCGTTGC